>Ga0366800_1075_pt1 | contig 13847 bp, 9 predicted proteins | sample BONcelN113001E14_FD_207034 | JGI IMG/M metagenome (GOLD analysis project Ga0366800, IMG submission 207034) | Enriched cells from coal bed in the Powder River Basin, Montana, United States - BONCAT cells N11 rep3 HSBNCT.N11.300.1.E14 ...
ATGGTGCAGATCCTTCTTGGCTCCGAGGACATCACTGATTTCATGAGCAACATGGATATGGTGCAAAAAATATTTGACAATGATGTAGAAATCCTGAAAATCATGGAGGAGCAGCACAAGCAGATAGAAACGCAGAAGCGAACGCTGGAAAACCTCCAGGCTCAGCTGGTATCGGAGAAGGAGCAGGAGGCAAATAAACAGGCTTCTCTTCAGGCATCCCGGGGACAGGTTGCCGGTCTGAAATCGCAGGTTGCCAGCAGCAATGCGGCCTTGGAAGCTGAAATCGACGCTTTGAACGATGAAGCGAATCGATTGGTGGAAGAAATAAAAAGACTGCAGGGAGATCAGGCTTATGCCGGAGGAACCTTTGCGTGGCCTTCTGCCAGCAGCACCAGAGTTACCTCGGAATTCGGAAATCGAATCCATCCGATTTTAAAGATTAAAAAGTTACATACTGGTATCGATATCGGAGCAGCTTCAGGAACCAAGGTCCTTGCGGCAAATAGCGGAACGGTTATTAAAGCCGGATGGAACAACAGCTACGGGAATGTCATCATGGTCGACCATGGAGGCGGAATCGTAACATTGTATGCCCACAACAGCAAATTACTGGTGAGCACCGGTGATCCCGTCGCAAGAGGCCAGGAAATCGCTCTTGTAGGTTCCACAGGGCAATCTACCGGCCCGCATATTCACTTTGAAGTACGTGTCGACGGACAATATCAGAATCCAAGGAATTGGTTGTAGTATGAACGAGATTCATCCAATGATACGTGAGATTCTGAACCATAGAGGCATCACAGAAGAGTCAGATATCTTTGAATTCTTATCGGAAAAACCAAATTTGACCTACGATCCATTCCTGCTGAAAAATTTGGAAGCAGGAGTGGATTTCCTATTGTCTTCCATAAAGCAGAACCGGAAAATTTGTATTTACGGCGATTATGACGCTGACGGCGTAACCTCCATCAGCCTCCTTATGGAGATATTATCCTATCTTACAGAAAACCTGACCTATTATATCCCTTCCCGTTTTGATGAAGGCTACGGTCTGAATAAGGAAGCCATCGAGCTGATTCGAGCGCAGGGAACCGATCTGATCCTGACCGTGGATTGCGGAAGCGTTTCCTATGAGGAAGTGGAATACGGGAAAAGCATCGGAATAGATTTTATCGTTACGGATCATCATAATATCAACGACAGACCTGCCGACTGCATTTTAATCAATCCGAAACAGGTGGACTGTCCGTATCCCTTTAAGCACCTGGCGGGCTGCGGGGTTGCTTTCAAGCTGGCCCAGGGGATACAGAGGAAAGCCGGGCTTCCCAAATCGCTGCTGAGCGGGGTGCTGGATCTTGTTGCCATCGCGACCATCGGAGATATCGTTCCCTTGATCGATGAAAACAGGACCCTCACCAAGTATGGCATGGGAATCATCAATGCAAGAAGAAGACCCGGACTGGATCGACTCATAAAAGAAGCTGGATTAATAACAGATAATATAAAATCGGAAAATATCGCATATATTATAGTACCCCATTTGAATGCTGCCGGTAGGCTGCTGGATGCCAAAATCGGGGTAGAACTCTTAACCTCCAGGGATGAAAAGCAGATCGCAGGAAACGTAGCGGTTTTGATACAAAATAACAAAGAACGGAAACGGGTCCAGGAGGAAGCCTTCCATAAATGCAAGGAAGTTATTGCAGCGGAGCTTTCGCAGGATTTATTCTACATTGTCGCTCCCAAGGACATACATGAGGGGATCGCAGGGATCGTCGCGGGAAAAATCAAGGATGAATACGGAAGACCCGCGATTATCGTAACAGAATCCGGAGACGGTTGTCTAAAGGGGACCGGCAGAAGCATCAACAGCCTAAATCTATATGATATTCTAAAAAAACATGATGAACTTTTCGTGAAATTCGGGGGTCATTCCGGAGCCTGCGGCTTCTTGATGAAGGCCGGAAATCTGGCTGAACTGCGTATGCGTTTAAATCGTGAGGTAGGGCTTCTTTATCAGGAGAATTCCAATCTCTTCGATTCTACCCTGCCCATCGATCTCATTATTGAAGAGGGCGAGATCGATATCAATCTGGCAATAGAATTGGAAAGGCTGGCGCCGTTTGGATGCCTGAATGAAAGGCCACTGCTTCAAATCAAAGGGATGCGTCCCGCAAGCGTCAATTTTATGGGCGCAGACAGACAACATGTTCGTTTTTCCGGTCTGGGATTGAGCGGACATGGCGTGCCCTGTATCCTCTTCCAGAAAGCGCAGGAGTACAGGGAACAACTGCTCAATGGGGTACAGCTCGATCTAGCGGGCTACCCCGATATCAATGTCTGGAATGGAGACTCAAAAATTCAGTTTGTATTAAAAGGCATCACGTGGTAAAATGCGTATCGAAGGAGAGTATTATGTTTATGATGAAAAAACGAAACTTTATTTTTATCATTGTAATTGCAGTTCTGGTCGGTGCGTTGGCCACAGGCGGAGCTGTTTATTTTGTAGGCTATGCATCGGGCGGATACATGCCAATCACCAATGATGAATACGATAATTACAAGTTGATGAAGGAAAAGTACGGCAGGCTGGCAGAACTAGAGCAATACATACAGGAAAAATACTATGTTCCTGTGGATGACGATAAATTGATGGAAGGGATGTATAAAGGCCTTTTCTGGGGGATCGGAGATCCCTACTCCTCTTATCTTTCAGAAGCAGAATATAATGAAATTATGATTTCCACAACCGGCGAATATCAGGGGATTGGCGTAACCATCGCACCGGATGACACCGGTTTAATCAACGTTGTTTCTCCCATCGACGGATCTCCTGCAGCAAAGGCGGGAATCAAGACAAAAGATAAGATCATCAGCGTCGGCGGTAAGGTATACGACGGCAGTTCCATCGACCAGGCGGTAGCCGCGATGAGGGGAAAGCCTGGGACTAAAGTTGACCTGATTATCCTGAGGGGAAATGAAGAGCTTGAGTTTACCATCACCCGTGCCAATATTGTCATGCAGTCCGTTCGTTCGGAAGTGCTGGACGGAAATATAGGCTATATCAGAATCAGCTCCTTCGAGGAAAAGACAGCAGAAGACTTTAAACAGCAGCTGAGAGATTTGGAACTAAAACAGGTAAAGGGTCTTGTAATTGATTTGCGAGACAACGGCGGTGGCTTGGTTGATTCCAGCATCAAGGTTGCAGATTTACTTCTGGATGATGGCGTCGTGACTTATACAGAGGACAGAAAAGGGAAAAAGGATTATTACAAATCCGAAACCGGAAAAACAGCGCTGCCTTATGTCGTGCTGATCAATGGCGGAACCGCCAGTGCATCAGAAATCATTACCGCAGCGATCAAGGATTATAAAGGAGGCAAGATCGTCGGAACCACCTCCTATGGAAAAGGTATTATCCAAAGTATAGAAAAGCTGTCCAACGGAGATGCGGTCAAACTGACCATTATGCAATATTTTTCTCCGGACGGAAACATAATTCACAAGGTAGGCATCGAGCCAGATGTGATAGTGGATGTTCTGGCGGAGGATGAGACCGACAAGCAACTGGAAAAGGCAATTGAGCTACTACAGCAATAAACTGCTCAAAGTGTTTTTATGAAACTCGGTAAGTGATGTTTGACCATATTGTTTCAATAGTTGAAAATTGGATTAAATAGATGAAAGCCCGGCTAGAGGTATCGTGAAACGATACTTTTAGCTAGGGCTTTTTTAATGAGAACACATACGCCGCGGCGCTTTTGTTTTGACATCTCTTACAGCTGATCTCGCTTGCCGCGCGATCGTTACACTCTGACTTCCTTCAGCAGCTTCAGGTAGACTTCCACTCCGGTGCAGAGTACATTCTCGTCAAAGTCAAAGGTATTGCTGTGAAGCGGGATGTTCGTGCCGGTTCCTAAGAACAGGAACAAGCCAGGAACTTCCTTCTGGTAACAGGAGAAGTCTTCCGCAAGCATAAAAGGTTTTTCGAAGGTGTGAAATTCATAATCCGAAAGGAGATTCTTCGCCTCTTCGAATAGCTGCGGATCATTGATTACCGCAGGGTGGCCGTCATTGCGTACAAAGGTGATCCTGCATCCGTACTTATCCTCAATGGAGGCTGCGATCTCTTCTATTCGGCGAAACAGAAAATTGCCGGTATCTTCATGAAAGCAGCGCACCGATCCCTGTAAAACCGTTTTAGAAGCAATTGCATTCCGTACTGTTCCGCTTGTCATCTTTCCAAATTTCAATAAGCTGTATTCCGATTCGGGCAGCTCTGAACTGACCATTTGATAGAGCGTACTGACCAATTCACAGCCGATGGACAGTGCATCGATTCCTTGCTCCGCATTCGCACAATGGACGCTTTTTCCCTGGATTATGATATCGAGCTCGCTTGACTTCGCCATGAATTCATTGGCTCTGGAGCCAACGACATTTTTTTGAAGCATAGGCCATAGATGAAAGCCATAAATTCTCTTTACTCCATATTTTGAAAGGATTCCTGTTGCGCAGAGATCTTTCGCGCCTCCTTCCGTTTCCTCGGCAGGCTGAAAAATCAGCAGCACATTATGGGGCAGCGTGTGAATGATCTGATCCAATTCTCCCGCAAGGGCCAGAAGCATCGCCATGTGGCCGTCGTGGCCGCAGGCGTGCATCGCACCTTCATGGATTGAGCAATAGGCTGCACCGGTTTCCTCTGTGACGGGAAGTCCGTCCATATCACTGCGTAGCGCAATGGTTTTATCCCGGCATTTACCGGTACCGTTTTCTTCTTTCGACTGAAAGAACGCGCAGATGCCGGTTCCGCATACCTCGCTGACTTCACAATCGTATTGCTTCAATTGCTCCAGAATATATGCCTGTGTTTTATATACCTCGTATCCAAGCTCCGGGATACGATGAAGATCCTGACGGTATTTCTTTATTAAGCGATTCATTTCCGAAGCTCCTTTCTCTTGTTTTGTTATATGAAACTATAGAATAGGCACGCAAAATAGTCAAGCCCCAAATCATAGGAAGCCTGCATTTGCATATATACTTCGAGTGATTTCGTTATATCGAGGACACATTCTACTTATGGGTTATAATGGATTTCATGAAATTGTCGAAAATATTAAAAAAACACTTGCAATATCCATTAATATAAAGTAAACTAAGTTAATTATTGTTGATAGAGGTCGCGAAGTAAAAGAAGATATGAATAGCCGGCAGGCTGTGACTCATATCGGAGGTATCCTTCGCCGAGCCCGGTTTTTAGGCATAAAAATCAGGGTGGGTCCATGGTAAATAGCCATGGAACTGTCTACAAATGTAGGCGCGCTATCCTTAATGACGAAGGAATGAGTTGAAATTACCTTTCTAGGTATCTTCATGCTATTTGAGTCAGTAAGGGAAGCTTACTGGCTTTTTTATTATGTTGGAGCGATCGGTAAAACGATATCTCCGGATTAAAAAGCCGCAGTAGCGGCTTTCAAATTAGCTGGTTAGGCAAATAAAGTAAAATATAGGAAAAACAGTAATTTAGTCTTGAAAGAGAGGTGCTTACTATGAGGAATAACAGGAACGTTAAAAATGGAATACTGGAACTAGGAGGTGTTTCCTCAGATAAGCTGGCGGCAGCCTGTGGAACTCCATTGTTTGTTTATGATGAAGCGGCGCTTGAGGAAAAAATGCAGGAATATCAAACTCATTTCCGATCGAAGCATTTTGAAACGGAAGTGATCTATGCATCAAAAGCTTTTCTCTGCAAAGCCATGCTTCACAAGTTGAAACAATTTGGACTTAGCCTGGATGTGGTCAGCGGCGGTGAGCTATATCTTGCAGCACAAGCGGGATTTCCAATGGAACAAATCTATTTTCATGGGAACAATAAAACGGAGTCCGAGCTCGAAATGGCATTGTCTCTTGGATGCAAAACCATCGTCATTGACGGAATCATGGAATGCCGCAAGCTCATAGAACTGTCAAACCGTATGAAAAAAGAGGCAAATATCATGATCAGAATCAATCCCGGCATTGCAGCCCATACCCACAAATATATCATTACCGGGGATCTGGATTCTAAGTTCGGTGTAACCCTGCGGGAGGAAGACAATCTTCTGGAGATGATTCACCTGATCAATTCCGGCAGCGGTACAAAGTTTAACGGCCTGCACGTACATATCGGCTCTCAGATCTTTGATTTAAGAGCGTATGATGCGGTCATTGAGCGAATTACGAAATTGATCAAAAAGCTGAAAACCAAGCATATGATAGAAACAAAGCAGCTTGATTTCGGTGGAGGCTTCGGAGTCCGTTATACAGACGAGGACGACCCGAACTCCGTGCGGGAGGTATGCCGAAGGATCATAGAAAAGTGTGAGACGGAATTGACAGACAATGAAATACAATTGGAGAAAATCATGATAGAGCCCGGCAGGTCCATTGTTGCAGAGGCGTGTGCCACCATCTATCGGGTGGGGTATCTGAAGGAAACACCGAACAAAGCATATCTCTTTATCGACGGAGGCATGACGGATAATATGAGAGTTGCTCTCTATGATGCAAAATATGAATGCGACCTGGCCAACAAAATGGATGCAGAGAAAACAGAGAAATATACCGTTGCCGGAAAATGTTGCGAATCGGGAGACATCCTGATTGAAAACGCAATGCTTCCGAAAGCGAAACCCGATGATTTGTTAGTTGTTTATGGAACGGGCGCCTATGGATATTCCATGGCGAATAACTACAACCGGATGAATAAACCGGCAGTGGTTTTTGTCAAAGACGGAAAAGCCCGCATTGTAATAAAAAGAGAAAGCTACAGTGATCAAATGCGTTTAGAAACTGATGAGGAGGTAATCGTATGAACGTAATACAAAAATATGGCGGAACAAGTTTGGAAAGTATAGAAAAAATTCGTGCCGTCGCGAAACACATTGCTTCCATTCGAAAAGAAGGGGATGGAATTGTCATCGTGGCCAGTGCCATGGGGAAAACCACTGATGAATTGATTGCATTGGCAAGAGAGGTCGGTGATGAGGTTCCGATGAGAGAACTGGATGCGCTTTTGGCGACCGGGGAACAGAAAACCGTTGCACTGCTTGCAATCGCACTGCAAAATCTCGGTGTTCCAGCCGTTTCCATGACCGGCTTCCAGTCAGGATTTATCACCACGGATCATCATTCCAAGGCACGCATTAAAGAAATCAATACGGAACGTACGGAGCAGTACCTGAAGGAGGGAAAGGTCGTCGTTCTGACAGGATTTCAGGGAATCAGTGAGGAAGGCGATATTACCACACTGGGGAGAGGCGGATCTGACACCACCGCTGTAGCCATCGCGGCACAGATGGGTTGGGACTGTGAAATTTACACGGATGTAGACGCTATTTTTACCACAGATCCGAAAATCAATCCCAATGCAAGGAAGCTGGATCGAATCACTTACGAAGAACTGATGGAGCTTGCCTCTACAGGAGCGGCGGTGATGGAGACAAGAAGCGTGGAATTGGCAAAGAAATATAACGTTAAGCTATATATCGGAAGATCGTTGGAAGGAAATATAAGAAAGGGAACGTATGTTATGAATGATAGTATTTATATAGAGGAGATGCCGGTAACCGGTATCAGTATATCGGATGATTGCTCAATTTACTCTCTGAGAGGGTTGGAAAATGACGGAGTGGCCATTGCAAATCTATTTCAGTTGCTGGCCGATCTGCATATCAACGTGGACATGATTTCAAAGCAGACCTACGAGGATAACAAATGCACCATATCCTTCAGCTGTACCGATGAGCAGGCAAGTGATCTTGACAAGGCCATCGAAAATCATGAGCTGTTGCGTGAGATCTTGGTGGAGAAGCAGCCGAATCTATCCATTTTGTCCCTGGTAGGTGTGGGTATGGCGACCGCCACAGGCGTAGCGAGTAAAGTGTTCTCGATACTGGCGAAAGAAGGAATCCAATATTACCAGATCACCACGTCAGAGATATCCATCTCGGTAACGGTGAACAGAGATGAGAAAATCAAGGCTGTCATCGCTTTGTGCGAAGCCTTTGGGCTGTAGCCATGATCCGGTTTTCAAAACATCACGGCTGCGGCAATGACTTTATTCTCCTGACGGCGGACGCGGTGGAAGGCCTGTCTTATTCAGAGCTGGCAAAGCAAATCTGCCATCGGCAGCTTGGCATCGGAGCAGACGGCATGATCATCGTCAGGCAGGATCCTTTGGAAATGATCATTTTCAACAGCGACGGAAGCAGAGCACCCATGTGCGGAAACGGCTTGCGCTGCTTTGCAGAATATTGTTACGAGGAAGGCATCTGCACCGAGGAAATTTATTCGGTGAAAACCCTGGCCGGAACGATGGGAATCAAAGTTGTTAGCCATGCGCCTTTCCTTGTAGAAGTCAACATGGGAAAGCCGGACTTCGACCCGAAGCGCTGTGGAATCAAAACGGATCAGAACAGCTTCCTAAAGCAGAAGCTTCAGTTGAAAAATGGGCAGATTGAAGTCAGCAGCTGTTTCATGGGCACCATTCACACGGTGGTATGGCTCGAGCAGATGGAAACAACCGATCTCGAAAAAGTGGAAAGAACCGATCTCGAAAAATTGGGAGAGGAAATTTCCAATCACCCGGTATTTGCGGAAAAGACCAATGTGAATTTCGTTCAAATTCTGAACCGCAAAACCTTGAAACTGATTACCTATGAAAGAGGAGCGGGGATGACCTTTGCTTGTGGAACAGGCGCTTGCGCCAGTGTGGTCATCGGTGCAGCGGAAGGCAGATGCGATAAAGAAGCCCTTGTCTTGTTGCCTTACGGGCAGCTACGCATCGAACAAAAGATGGATGATACTGTAATGATGACAGGCCCTGCGGTCAGAGTTGCCCAGGGATGTTATGAAGAATAAAAGGAGTGAGTTTTATGATAAGAGGTTCAATTGTTGCCTTGATTACCCCATTTCATGAAGACGGCAGTGTAAATTATGATAAGCTTCGGGAGTTGATCCTTTGGCATATAGAAGAAGGTACAGACGGAATCTGCATTTTGGGAACGACTGCGGAAACACCAGCGCTTACTGTGACGGAGCGAGACCAGATCGTCGAAGTCTCCATCAAAGTTGCGGATAAAAGAATCCCCATTCTCGTGGGAAGTGGCTCAAACAATACCCTGGTAGCAAAGGAACAAAGCATAAAATATGAAAGAATGGGAGCGGATGGTCTGCTCGTGATCACACCGTACTATAACAAAACCAATAAAGCCGGTATGATCTGCCATTTTACTGAGATCGCAAATGCAGTCTCAATCCCTATCATCTTGTACAACGTTCCGGGAAGGACTGGCTGCAGCCTTACTTACGAGGCATTGAAGGAATTAAGCCAGCATAAGAATATCGTAGGGATAAAAGAAGCCAGCGGAGATATTTCCTTTGTCACAAAGGTAGCGAGGCTGACAGGAGAGAATTTCGCACTCTATTCGGGAAATGACGATATGATCGTTCCTCTGATGGCAGTCGGCGGAGCCGGAATGATTTCCGTGGCCGCCAACATCATCCCAAAAGAGATGCATCGGTTGACCATGGCTTATCTAAGCGGTAATGTGGAGCTGGCAAAAGATATTCAGCTGAAATATCTTGAATTCATCAACGCCCTGTTTATTGAGACAAATCCGATCCCCATCAAGGAAGCAATGAATTGGGTGGGCATGAACGTAGGCAAATACAGATTGCCCTTATACGAGATGGAGGTCAGCGCCAGAGAATACCTGATCAGTACCATGAGCGTGATCCTAGAAGAGGAAGGAATGTGTGTAGAGGAAGAACAAATGCGGGAAGCGGTATGAAAATCGCACTCGTAGGCTATGGAAAAACAGGGCAGATGGTCGGGAAAACCATCGATGAGGCAGCTGGGCTGGAATGTGTCGGAATCGTGAGCGCAAAGCATACAAGCAACCTATTCGCAATCAAGGAAAAGCCCGATGTGATCATCGACTTCAGCCACCCTGCTAATCTCGATATGATCAGTGAGTATGCGGAAAGAAATCCTGTTGCGCTGGTCCTTGGAACAACGGGATACAGTCCGCAGCAGATCGAGCTGATTGAAGAGCTGGCGAAAAAAAATCCTGTCGTATCTACCGCAAATTTTTCGCTGGGGATCACGATTCTTCAGCAGGTCCTTCAGCAGATTACGCCTGTATTAAGGGAGCGCTTTGATATCGAGCTGATCGAGAAGCATCATCGAAGGAAGCTGGACGCACCCAGCGGAACGGCAAAGCTGCTGCTGAACTCTCTGGAGAAAGGCAAAGCTTATGAAAAACGATATGGCAGAGAGGGAATGAGGAAACGCGGAGAGGAAATTGGAATCCACTCCATCCGTGGAGGAACCATCGCCGGAGAGCATACGGTGATTTTTGCGGGAGACGATGAGATCCTTGAAATGACCCATCGTGCCGACTCCAATCGGATCTTTGCGGTAGGTGCAGTCCTTGCAGCCCAGTTTGCTGCGGGGCAGGAACCAGGTTTATATAGCATGAACGATGTTCTGTTTCATAAGCTATAACAGGAAACTAATTTTTTGACATCATGATAAAAGTACAATATATAATAGTGAGGTGGCCAAATGAATGCAAGTGAAATCATACAATATATCAGTAATTCGGAGAAAAAGACACCGGTTAGGGTCTATATAAGAGAAAAGAAACCGCTGCCCTTTGATGGCTGCAAGGTTTTCGGCTGTACCGACAGGATTGTTTTCGGAGAGTGGTCCGATATCAGGCCGGTGATTGAAAAGTATGCCGAAGACATCGAGGAAATCGTTGTGGAAAGTGATCGCCGTAATTCGGCAATCCCGCTACTGGATACCAAGAATCTCAATGCCAGGATCGAGCCGGGCGCCATCATCCGGGAACATGTGGAGATCGGAGAGCACGCCGTCATCATGATGGGGGCAGTGATCAATATTGGAGCGGTAATTGGAGCGGGAACGATGATTGACATGAATGTCGTTCTTGGCGGCAGGGCAACGGTAGGAAAGAACTGCCATATCGGAGCCGGCAGTGTGCTGGCAGGCGTAGTGGAACCGCCCTGTGCAAATCCCGTAATCATTGAGGACGATGTGATGATCGGAGCCAATGCAGTGGTGTTGGAAGGCATACGAGTAAAGCGTGGAGCGGTTGTGGCAGCAGGAGCCATCGTCATCGAGGATGTTCCGGAAAATGCAGTGGTGGCAGGAATTCCGGCAAAAATTATTAAAATGAAGGATGAAAAGTCGAAGCAGAAAACCGCCTTGGTGGATGCATTAAGGGAACTGTAGCTTTCTATAAAATTTGATTGGACAAGCAGAAGAGGATGCCCTTGTGGCATCCTCTTCTGCTTGTTTATTATTCCGTCATTTCCACTTTTTTTATAACTACGTCATTCACACTTTTTATATTTCATTATGCAGCTTTGTTCTTCATGTATTTTACGAAGACAAACAGTTCATGGAACCAGAGCGGTGCTGTCGATAAGGCTATCAGCGAAATCCATTCCTTTAAGCTCAGTTCTTGCGTTCCGAATACCTCGATCAGAATATCAATTTCCGTTACGCAGATTTGTAGCAGCATACCGACGATAAAAGCAACGATCATCATTTTATTCTCCAGATGATTGAAGCGGAAAATTGATCTGTTCAGGTTTCTCATACCCACGGCATTAAATAACTGAGATACGGCCAAAGTGGTAAATGCATAGGTTTGAGATTGCACGTAGATTGCTTGATCCAGGAGCATGCGTTGGATGCTTTCCAGATTCACCGCCTGACCTGCATCCAATAATGCAGTAATTGGAGTGACCAGGAAGGCCGAAAGGGTGATCGTTCCAATGACGATGCCGAAAAATACGGTGATCGCGTATCCTCCATGGGCAAATAGGCTTTCCTTCGGGTTTCTCGGCGCTGTTTTCATGATGTCTGGATCACCGGAATCGACGCCAAGTGCGAGCCCCGGCAGAGAGTCGGTAATCAGGTTGACCCAGAGAATGTGGATTGCCTTCAAAGGGGAAGCCAAGCCGATTGTGATCGCCACAAACATGGTGATGATTTCTCCGAGATTGGAGGATAAAAGGAACAGCACGGATTTTTTAATATTATTGTAAATATTTCTTCCTTCTTCTATTGCTTTTTGAATGGTTGCAAAGTTGTCGTCAGTCAGAACCATATCCGCAGCGCTCTTCGCCACATCTGTGCCTGTGATGCCCATGGCAACACCGATATCAGCCGCCTTCAGGGAAGGTGCGTCATTCACGCCATCACCGGTCATGGAGACGATATTCCCGTGGGAACGGAAGGCATTGACGATCATAACCTTATTTTCCGGAGAAACTCTGGCAAAGACTCTTAGATTCGGTACGGCCGCATTGAGCTCCTCTTGCGACATTCGGTTCAGCGCATCCCCGGCAATGCATTCATCCTCTCTTTCCGCGATGCCAAGCTCCTTGGCAATAGCGAAGGCAGTGTCGATGTGATCGCCGGTGATCATGATCGTCTTCACAGATGCACCCTTAAATATTTGGACTGCATTTTTTGCTTCTGGACGTGGTGGATCGATCATACCTACAAGCCCTGCAAATACGAGATTCTCTTCCGTGGCAGAAGTGTCATCCAGCTTGATGGAAAGGGCGAGTACACGCAGCGCCATAGAGGCCATTTCCTTTGCAGCCGTTTGAATTTTATCTTTGTCATCCGTAGTAATTGGTCGGATGGTTCCGTTTATGATAATGGATTCACATTTATCAATGATTCGATCCATCGCTCCTTTTGTATAGGCAATGACTCTTCCGCTGGAATCTCTATGAACCGTCGTCATCATTTTTCGACCGGAGTCGAAGGCCTGCTCGTTGATTCGCGGCTCAGAAAGCTCCAGTGCATTTTTAGCGACATCATGAGCAGTGCCCATATCGAGAAGAGCCAGCTCCGTCGGATCACCCAAACGGATACTCTCTTCGATGGATGCATCGGTACAAAGAACAAAGCCATCGATAAACAGTTTATCCGTATCATACCGAAGCTCTGATACATGACGTAACGCCTCATCCACATATACCTTGGTAACGGTCATTTTATTCTGAGTTAGTGTTCCGGTCTTGTCTGAGCAGACGACGCTGACAGAACCGAGGGTTTCCACTGCGGGAAGCCTTCTGACGATGGTATTGACCTTAACCATCCTCTGAACGCCCAAAGCAAGGACGATGGTAACAACGGCGGGCAAACCTTCCGGAATGGCGGCTACCGCCAATGAAATGGCCGTTAGGAGCATTTCCATGATGTCTCTGCCCTGTGCCAGTGCAACACCGAAGAGCGCAACACACAAGACAACTGCAAGGATCCCCAGGATTTTGCCTAAATCACCCAGCCGCTTCTGCAGCGGAGTCATTTCATCCACGCTTTCGTTGATCATTTTCGCGATCTTACCGATTTCTGTTTCCATACCGGTTCTTACGACAACGCCTTCTCCTCTTCCATAGGCCACACTTGTTGAAAGATAAGCCATGTTGAGACGATCGCCCAATGTCACATCACCGTCAGCGATAAATTCCGCATCCTTTTGCACAGGCACCGACTCTCCGGTGAGAGCGGATTCCTCTATCTTCATATTGATGGCACTGATCAGTCTCAAGTCTGCCGGTATGATTCTGCCTGCTTCCAACAGAACGATATCGCCGGCTACCAGCTCTGCGGCTGGTATTTCAACGGGGGAGCCGTTCCGTCGCACCAGGGCGGTTGGGCTTGAGAGCTTTTTTAAGGCCTCAAGAGATTTTTCCGCTTTCGATTCTTGCACCACTCCAATGACTGCATTTAAAAGAATAACAGCCAAGAT
>Ga0366800_1076_pt1 | contig 13829 bp, 12 predicted proteins | sample BONcelN113001E14_FD_207034 | JGI IMG/M metagenome (GOLD analysis project Ga0366800, IMG submission 207034) | Enriched cells from coal bed in the Powder River Basin, Montana, United States - BONCAT cells N11 rep3 HSBNCT.N11.300.1.E14 ...
TGAATCCTGCGGCAAATGTGTTCCTTGCAGAGAAGGAACCCATGTTATGAATGAGATCCTTGATGACATCGTCAACGGCAGAGGAGACATGGGACAGATCGATATGCTCATTGAGCTTGCCGATACCATTACAAATACAGCATTGTGCGGCCTGGGAAAAACAGCTGCATCACCGGTTGTCAGCACCATTAAAGAGTTCAAAAACGAATATATTGCCCATGTGGTGGACAAATACTGTCCGACAGGAAGCTGCCGAGGCTTGAAGCGAATCGAAATCATTGAAGAGATGTGCAAGGGCTGTTCCAAGTGTCAGACGGTCTGCCCGGTAAATGCAATAACCGGACAGCGTAAAGAGCCGTATCGTATCGATTGGGCGAAGTGCATCAAATGTGGAAAATGTCTTGATGCTTGCCATTTCAGTGCGATTGTTGAGAAATAAGGAGGAAGGTGAACGTAATGACAAAAACACAAAAGTATATGAAAATCAATGGCGAGCAAGTTCCTTTTACCGATGAAAAGAACATTCTCAGCGTCGTTCGGAAAGTGGGGATCGACCTACCGACCTTATGCTATTACTCTGAGCTTTCCGTTTACGGCTCCTGCAGAATGTGTATGGTTGAAGATCAGAAGGGAAATATCATCACCTCCTGTTCCACCCCTCCGAAAAACGGTATGGAGATCAGAACCAATACGCCCAGATTGAAGCAGTATCGAAAGACAATCTTAAGATTATATCTCGCATCCCACTGTAGGGAATGTACAACCTGTCCGAAGAACACCAGCTGTAAGCTGCAGGATCTTGCAATTCGTTATGGCATTGATAAGATCAAGTTTGACAAGACGGAAAAAGCATATAAGAATAATTATAAAATAGATAACTCCAGCATGGCCATCACGAGGAATCCCAACAAGTGCATCCAGTGCGGAGACTGTGTACGTATGTGCAATGAGACGCAGAATGTCGGTGCCATCGACTTTGCCCTGCGCGGATATGAGTTGAAGGTCTGTCCTGCATTTGACATGCCATTGGCGGAGACGGAATGTGTCAACTGTGGTCAATGCGCCGCGGTTTGTCCCACAGGCGCCATCACCATTAAAAATGACGTGCCAGCGGTGTGGAAGGCGATCTTTGATGATAAGAAACGAGTAGTTGCCCAAGTTGCACCAGCGGTCAGAGTTGCGTTAGGAGAAGAATTCGGGCTGGAAGACGGAGAAAACGTCATGCCGCTTATCGTGGCCGCCATGAGAAAGCTTGGCTTTGATGAAGTCTACGACACCTCCTTTACTGCGGACCTTACGGTAATTGAAGAAACAAATGAATTTTTAAATAAGCTGGAGCAGGGTGACAAGCTGCCGTTGTTTACCTCCTGCTGTCCTGCATGGGTAAAATATGCAGAGGAAAAGCATCCTGAGCTGATGCCCCAGGTATCCACCTGCAAATCACCGCAGCAAATGTTCGGATCGCTGATCAAGGCCTATGATAAAGAGAAGAATGAAAAAGATGGAAAAGAAACGGTAGTCGTATCCATTATGCCTTGTACTGCTAAGAAAGCAGAGGCGAGCCGAGACGAATTCATCACCGGAGGAAATCACGATGTCGATATCGTATTGACTACAAATGGCCTTGCCGATATGATTTATGAATCCGGAATCGTTTTCAAGGAGCTGGAACCGGAAGCCCTTGATATGCCGTTTGGCATGTATACCGGCGCAGGACTACTCTTCGGAGTGACCGGCGGTGTTACTGAAGCCGTGATCCGAAAGGTCATCAAGGACAAGAGCCATACAAACATCAATAATATCAAGTTCTGCGGCGTTAGAGGCATGAATGGAATCAAGGAATTTGAACTGCCTCTGGAGGATGGGAATACGGTACTAAAAATAGCAGTGGTAAGCGGACTGGGTAATGCAGAAAAGCTGATTGAGAAGATGAATGCGGGAGAGGCCTTCTACCACTTCATTGAAGTAATGGCATGCCCCGGCGGCTGTGTGGGTGGTGCAGGCCAGCCATTTGGTCTGATGGACAAAAAGAAGCTGCGTGCCGATACGATCTATGCATCCGACAAGCAGACGCAGATGCGTCATTCCGACGAAAATCCGATCCTTCCTACGCTCTATAACGGTGTGCTGAAGGGCAGGACGCATGAACTGCTGCATGTGCACTATCCGGTTCACGAATAAATGATTCAATAGGTGCATCAGTCGGATGAAACACAAATAAAAAATCCAACTGATCTCCAAGGCGGTTTCTTATGAAACCGCCTTTAATTTGCTTGATTTATTCACTGAAAAGGTCATATACTATATAAAGCAGGAAATTTGAAAAGGATGAAACTAAATGAAGAAAGAAATCACGGCAAGTAAGAAAGTAAATGAACCCAATGATCCCATCACAACAAAAAAAGACGAGTCAAGAAGCATACAACTCTCAACCATATTTGTGGTCGTCATCACGGCCTTCATAACAACCTTTACCGGAAGTGCACTGAACCTGTCGATCCCATCTATAGGAACCGAATTCCATGCCAGCGCCTCCTCGGTGGGCTGGATCGTGACAGGCTATATATTGGCTGCCGCCGTTTTATCGGTGCCCTTCGGGCGGCTGGCGGATCTGACGGGAAGAAAAAGAATTCTGGTGATCGGAATTCTGATTTTTGCACTTTGCTCCGGCGGTGCCGTTTTTGCACAATCCATGCCGATTTTGCTGCTGTTTCGTGTCGTTCAGGGAATCGGAGCGGCGATGATCTTCAGTACAAATATTGCAGTCCTGATCAGCGCCTTTTCTCCGGACAAGAGGGGTAAGGTTCTGGGTTATTCCATCGCGTCCACATACATCGGTTTGTCCGCAGGACCCGTTGTCGGAGGAGTTCTGAACCATTATCTGGGCTGGCGTTCTATCTTCGTTCTGACCTTTGTGATCAGTACCATCGTGTTTCTGACAGCAGCGAAAAAGCTGCCGGCAAGCAAGGCGGAGTGCCAGGGACAGGGTGTGGATTTTCTCGGAAACCTTCTCTATGTGTTAATGATTACCCTGATCATGTTTGGCTTATCGACGGTCTCCACATTATTCTTTGCAAAATATTTAGTCATCGCAGGCGTAATCCTCTTTGTACTCTTTGTTCTGCATGAACTCAGAACCGAATATCCAATCGTGGAGGTAAGACTCTTCGCACATAATATAGGCTATTCCTTTTCCAATCTGGCTGCATTGATGAATTACGGAGCGACCTTTGCCCTGGGTTATCTTTTATCCATCTATCTGCAGTTGGTGATGGGCTACGACTCCCAAATCGCAGGACTGATCCTGATCAGCCAGCCGTTAATGATGGCCATTTTATCACCATATGCCGGAAGACTTTCAGATCGGATATCGCCGTTCAAGCTGGCATCCTTTGGAATGGGGCTCTGCGCGCTCGGCTTATTCTCATTTATCTTTATCTCGGAGAACTATCCGTTCCCGCTGATCATCGTCAATCTGCTGGTGGTGGGTGTCGGCTTCGCCTTTTTCTCATCACCCAATACCAATGCGGTCATGGCCTGTGTAGAGAAGAAGGATTACGGCGTTGCCTCCTCGATTCTCTCAACCATGCGTTCCATCGGTCATAGTGCTAGCATGGCAATCGTAACCTTTATTGTCGCAAGGCAGATGGGAGATGTCACCCTGGGCGAGGCAGAACCAAAACTGCTGGTGGAAACCATGCATCTCTCCTTTCTTGTATTCACCTGCGTCTGCGCAGTCGGAATCTTTATATCCTTAAAAAGAAAACAACCGAAACAGGAGACAAAAAAATAGAAACCGCGTCTTTTACAATGAATTTAGTAATAAAAAAAATACTCGAAGGAGTAGAAAAGAGGAAGAGAAATGAAAAGAAAAGTTGTATTCATGTTTGTGAGCGGCAGCATCACGGAAGCCAGAAGAGTGGAAATGGATCTGGGACAGGGACTCATGATCATGATCGGAGTTGCTGATTATGCGATGGCCTGTGCTGAGGCGAAAAAGCTTACTGAAGAAGGCGTCATCTTAATCGAGCTGTGCGGCGGATTTGGAACGATTGGCCATGCGAGGGTCACTGAGGCGGTGGAAGGAAAATGCCAGGTCGGGATCGTTAGATTCGACAATCACCCGGGATATGAGAATCTGTCAGGAGATACAAAGTGGATGTAGCTGCGGCTGCCTCCCTGCAGAACTAAATGCAGTTATGACCGCCAAAAATTGCATTTACTTTTTCATTCAAGGTGCTTCTGATATTCGCACAGTGATAAAAAAATTGGGTTGACAACTTTATATAGCGATGCTAATATGTCTATAAACCGATGATGAGGGAGTTAAACTGTAAAACGATCTCTCAGCGAGTCCGGGGTGGTGGAAGCCGGATAGATGCAGTTACAGCAAGTGGGCCTCTGAGGGCGAAGCGAACAAATTTATTTTAGTAGCTGAGACGCAAAGCCAGCGTTATAGGGCGAAGGGTGTGATGGCACTCTGCAAAGAGGATATACTTTCGTATATCAAACAAGGTGGTACCGCAGGTTAACACTTGTCCTTGAATGAAGGATAAGTGTTTTTTTTATTCCCCCGATCTGTCGCGCATGGACTGTGACAGATCAAGAGAGACAGCGGACACGGATGCAGAGAACCCTTTTCGTTAGACAGAAATGCAAAGCATTTCGGAAAGTTAATGAGAAAAGGAGATTTAAAAAATGAAAACGAAGATGAGAAAGAACGTATTTGGTATATTGACCGCAGTTATGCTGGTTGGAGGACTGCTGACCGGATGCGGCGGCGGAGGCGGAGATGCTGAAGAATCAACGAAACTGCCGATCGTTGGCATCGTTCAGATTGTAGAGCACCCGTCCCTGGATACGATCCGGGAATCGATCCTGACCCAGCTTGCAGAGGAAGGCTTTATTGATGGGGAAACCATCACTGTTGATTATCAGAATGCACAGAATGAACAGTCAAATCTCAAGACCATCTGCCAGAAGTTTGCTTCCAATAACTATGATTTAATTATTGCAATCGCAACCCCGTCTGCGCAGGCGGCCCTCGGCGAAACGTCGGAAATTCCGATTATCTTTTCCGCAGTAACCGATCCCATCGCAGCAGAATTGGTGGATGATCCGAATGCTCCGGGAGGAAATATTACCGGAACCTCCGATGCGGTTTCCGCACAAATGATTATGGATCTGGCGAAAGAAATCACACCCGGTATTAAAACGATAGGGGCACTGTACAATTCGAGCGAAGTGAATTCCGTTTCCGTTATCAATGATCTGAAGGAATATGCAGCTGCCAACGGCTTGACCGTTGTAGAAGCTCCTGTAACAAATGCAAGCGAAGTACAGCAGTCTGCCACCTTCCTTGCAGGGAAGGCCGACGCGGTATTTTCCCCAATTGATAACACCGTTGCCTCCACCATGCCGATCGTTGCAAAAACCTTAAACGATGCGAAGATCCCATTCTATGTTGGTGCAGACTCAATGGTGAATGATGGCGGACTTGCAACCTATGGAATCAACTATACAATCCTAGGTCAGGAAACGGGAAAAATGGCAGCACAGGTGCTGAACGGAACCGCTCCGGGAGCGATTCCGGTTATGACCATGCAGGATATGGATATCTACATCAACCAGAATACGGCCAATGAGATTGGTGTGAGCTTTCCTCAGTCCGTGCTGGATAAAGCAACCATTCTGGGAGAGGAATAACGGGAGAATATAGTATGACTTTAGATGCATTTATCGGTAATGTTCAAGGCTCTGCAGAATTGGGATTGATTTATGCAATCCTGGCATTGGGAGTGTTCCTGTCCTTTCGGACACTGAACACTCCCGATCTTACGGTAGATGGAAGCATCGTTACAGGGATGGCGGCCTCCGTAATGGTTTGCAGCACAGGAGGGAATCCATGGTTGGCACTTTTTGTCGCTTTTTTCGCTGGCTGCCTCGCCGGCTCGGTGACCGCCTTGTTAAACACTAAGCTCGGTATCCAACCACTTTTGGCAGGCATTCTTGTTATGCTGGGATCCTATTCCGTCAACCTAAGGATTATGGGTGGAAAGTCCAATGTTGCCATTATAAAAAGCGATACGGTATATAAAAGCTTTGAGAAACTCGTGCCTTCGGAATACAGCGCCCTGATTCTGGGTTTTCTTATACTGGCGCTGGTTACCGCAGCTTTTTATTATTTTCTTAGAACACGGCTTGGCTTTGCCCTTCGTGCTACGGGAGACAACGACGAAATGGTAAGAGCAGCCGGTATTGACAGTGACAAGATGAGACTGGTAGGTCTGGCACTGTCCAACGGTTTGGTTGGATTTGCAGGCGGTCTTCTGGCACAGTTTCAATCGGTTGCGGATGCGGGCATGGGAGTCGGTATGGTTGTCATCGGTCTTGCTTCCGTGATAATCGGAGAAGCGGTTTTCGGAACCAAATCCCTGCTGAGAAGACTCATTGCAGTTTCTCTGGGAGCCATTCTGTACCGCATGGTAATCGCTTTTGCTTTCAATCTGGGAATGCCGTCCACAGATTTAAAGCTGGTATCGGCAGTGATCGTAACCATCGCATTGTCAACTGGTATGATACGCAAGAAGGGTGGTGGGAAAAATGCTTAAGATTGAGAACATCTGCAAGACCTTTGGAAAAGGAAGCGTGAATGAAAAACGAGCGATCGACGGTTTATATCTATCGGCGGACAAAGGAGACTTTATTACGATTATCGGTAGCAACGGAGCAGGGAAATCGACCCTTATGAACTGTATTTCCGGCGTGTGCGGAGTCGATGGGGGCAGGATTCTTTTGGATGATAGAGATATGACAAAATTACCGGAATACAAGCGTTCCAGATATATCGGGCGTGTTTTTCAGGATCCGCTGAAAGGTACCGCCTTTGACATGACGATAGAAGAAAATCTTGCAATTGCAAGCAGCAAGAATAAAAGCATCAGCTTGCAGCCGGGATTAAGCCGAAAAGAACGTGATTTCTTTCAGGAAAAGCTTGCGCTGCTGGATATGGGTCTGGAAAACAGAATGAAGCAGAAGTCCAAGCTGCTGTCCGGTGGACAGAGACAGGCGCTAACTCTTTTCATGGCAGTGATTGCAGCCCCGAAGCTGCTGCTCCTGGATGAGCATACCGCAGCCCTTGATCCGAGCGCAGCAAAGAAGGTGCTTGCACTAACAGATTCTTTTTCCAGATCTTCCGGACTCTGCACCCTGATGATTACCCACAATATGAAGGCAGCCCTGGAGCATGGAAACCGGACGATCCTAATGAAGGACGGACGGATCGTCATGGATCTGGCCGGTGAGATAAGAAGAGAAATGACCGTTGATAAGCTCATCGCTCAGTTTGAAATCGATAATGACAGGATGTTGCTGTAGTAAAGTTGCTGTAACAAAGTGTAAAAAACATTGTTTATTGGTTATCACAGGTGGTATAATTATCATAATTGGGATAAAGCTAATGACTAGAATGCTTGAGGTGCGAGTGATATGCTAAAATCTGCTGATGTCTTGGAAGTAATTGATAAAGAAACCGCAAGGGTTATGCTGTACAAACACAAGAAATGTCATGGCTGTGGTTCCTGTAATAAGCACATGCATCCCGGTTCTATCGTTACGGCGGCAAACTCTGTCCATGCGAAGCAAGGTGAGATGGTCGATGTAAGGGTACATAAAAAATTTTCCCTTACAGAATTCTCCATTGGTTATCTGTTGCCAATCGCAGCGTTTTTTGGAGGTCTTCTGCTTGTCAACCTCCTGTTTGGAGAAAGAGGAGGGAATGCATCAGTCGTGCTGGCATTCGCATTATTGTTTGCAGCGATTGCAGCCAATGTGATTTACAAAAAGAAGTATCAACCACATTATACCGTCTCAATCGTAAAAATTATCAGACCTGCAGAGCCCAGGCTATAAGACGAATTGATGAATCCATTTTGCTAATGAAGATAAATATTAGGAGGTAGTATATGAAAGATGTTATTTATTTAACTGATGAAAACTATGAAAGTGAAGCGATACAATCAAATGTTCCTGTCCTGATCGACTTTTATGCGGATTGGTGCGGTCCATGCAAGATGGTCGGACCAATCATTGAAGACATGGCTGCAAAGTACGCAGATAAAGCGAAGATCTGTAAGATAAACATTGATGAACAGCGCAAGCTGGCGATTGCTAATAAAGTTATGAGCATTCCTACTTTGTTCTTCATGAAAGACGGAGAGATCAAAGAAAGAATATCCGGTGCATTGCCACAATCGGTTCTGGAAGAAAAGCTGGATGCCTTGATTTCACTGTAAATCTGTTTGCAAATCATCTATACTTGATGTATTCCAATTGGTCAAACCATAATGGAAGAGTTGAGGTTTTATGTTCTCATTTGATTTTTTGAATATGTCAACGTTAATACCGGGGCTTTTCCTTATCAATTTTGTCATTGGATTGACGATCATATTTTTGGAAAGGAAAAACCCCTCTGCAACCCTAGCATGGATTATGATTTTATTCTTAGTCCCAGTGGCAGGGATTATTTTTTATTTTTTGTTATCACAGAATATTGCGAGACAAAAAATCTTTCGAATGACAAAATATGAAGAGGCGATCATAAACGCCTCTCTAAATGAGCAGTTCAATGCGATCAAGCATGGAGAATTCGATTTTAACAATCCGGAGTCAAAAAAGTGGCAGGACATGATTCGTCTACATCAATCCTACAGCGAGTCTTTTTTTACACAAGACAATAAAATCACTGTTCTAACTGACGGCCGTCACAAGTTCGAAAGCCTCATCAAGGACATTATGGATGCAAAGCAGAGTATCAATATTATGTATTTCATTGTGAAAAACGATAGCATGGGCCGCCTTTTGATCGATGCACTCACCCAGAAGGCCAGAGAAGGGATCGAAGTGCGTCTATTGATCGATGCCATGGGAAGCAGGCAGATTTCTGAGAAAATGCTGGAACCATTGCGGCAGGCTGGCGGACAATCTGCATTCTTCTTCAAGCCTATGTTTAAATATTTGAATTTAAAGTTAAATTATAGAAACCACAGAAAATTAGTCGTAATCGACGGTGCGATAGGCTATTTGGGTGGTTTTAACGTCGGAAATGAGTATGTAGGCAAGAAGAAAAAGTTTGGAGAATGGCGAGACACCCATTTAAGACTGATGGGCTCCTGCGTACAGGATATGAACGCTCGGTTCATTCTGGACTGGCGATTCGCATCAAAGGAAAATATTGTATTATCCCAGGCTTACTATGATGAACCGTTTCAGGCAGGCACCACGGGAATACAGATCGTTTCCTGTGGTCCTGATTCTTCAAAGGAAGAAATAAAGCAGGGATATTTAAAAATGATATCGTCGGCAAAGAAAAACATCTATATTCAGACGCCATATTTCGTGCCGGATGCCAGCATTCTTGAAATTTTAAAGACCGCGGTGCTGTCCGGAATCGATGTGAAGATCATGATCCCCTGCATGCCTGACCACATGTTTGTATACTGGGCAACATACTCTTATGTAGGAATTCTATTGAATCTTGGGGTAAAGATTTATATCTATGATGCAGGCTTTATGCATGCAAAGACAATCTGCGTTGACGGGGAAGTTGCTTCCATCGGATCAGCCAATTTTGACATCAGAAGCTTTCGTTTGAATTTTGAGGCGAATGCATTTATCTATGATGCTGCGGAGGTTTACAAGCTTGAGGCGATCTTTGAGACGGATATCATGAAGTCCCATGAATTGACAAAGCATCTTTACCGGAATCGGTCGCTTATGATTAAATTCAAGGAATCCGTATCCAGGCTGCTATCGGATTTGTTATAAAACTGATACGATAAATATTGCTGATCTGTGATATAAAAACTTAATTATTAACACAGATACACAATAAAAAATACGAATAAATCTTAATGATCTGTGATATAAAAACTTGATTATTATAGAAAATTTCTATATAATGTTACATTATGTAGAAAGGGGAATGATAATGTATTTTAACAATATGGACAAGGTTGATCCTGAAATCAGTGCCGTTATTCAAAGAGAAATGGCTCGGCAGGAAAACAAAATTGAATTAATAGCATCTGAAAATTTTACAAGTAAAGCGGTTATGGAGGCATGCGGCAGTGCCTTGACAAATAAATATGCAGAGGGTTACCCTGGACATAGATATTATGGCGGATGTGAACATGTGGATGAGGCGGAAACCTTAGCAATTGATCGTGCAAAAGAGCTGTTCCATGCGGAATATGCCAATGTGCAGCCCCATTCCGGCTCGAGTGCGAATCTTGCGGTATATTTCTCTCTGCTGAAGCCAGGAGATACCGTTTTGGGCATGGATTTATCCAATGGCGGTCATCTGACCCACGGAAGTTCAGCCAATATGTCGGGCAAATACTATCATTTTGTTCCCTACAGAGTTGATGCTCAAACGGAAAGAATTGATTTTGACCAGATAAGAGAATTGGCCATTCAGAATAAACCGAAGTTGATCGTTGCGGGAGCCAGTGCATACCCAAGGATCATTGAGGCAGATAAGTTCAGAGAAATTGCCGATGAAGTCGGCGCTTTACTGATGGTGGACATGGCGCACTTTGCCGGTCTGGTTGCAGCAGGTTTCCATCCGAATCCGGTGGAACATGCCGACGTTGTTACAACCACCACCCACAAGACACTCAGAGGCCCAAGAGGCGGCGCCATTCTCGCCAGGGAAGAATTCGGGAAGCAATTCAACAAAGCGATTTTCCCGGGAATGCAGGGCGGACCGCTCATGCATATTATCGCCGGAAAAGCGATCTGCTTTAAAGAAGCCGGAACACCAGAGTTTGTAGCCTATCAGAAACAGGTACTCTTGAATGCCCGGAAGATGGCGGAAGAATTGCTTGTGAGAGGATTTCGACTCGTGTCGGGTGGAACGGACAACCATTTGGTGCTCCTGAACCTAGTCAATAAGAATATCACAGGCAAGGAAGCCGAGGAATTGTTGGACGCAGCCGGAATCACCACCAATAAGAATACGATTCCTAATGATCCGAATGGCGCCAACGTAACAAGTGGAGTTCGGCTTGGAACACCTGCAATGACAACCCGTGGATTTAAAGAACAGGAAATCGTCAAGGTGGTAGAGGCCATTGCACTCATTCTGGATCAGCCGACGGATGCAGCCGCTGCAGAGAAAGCGAGAAAGATCGTCCATGAATTGTGCGATGCACATCCTTTATATAAGTAAGCAAGAATCCAAGTAAAAGTTTAGCCAGAGTATCATAGTTTATGATTGCTCTGGCTTTTTTTTTCGGTTTAGCTAGGAATACAAACCTTCGTTCCTGGGATGCCGAAGTCCTCTATTGTTAAAGTAGGATTTGCCATCAGAAGGCTGTCGGTTATGACCAGCAGCTTCTTGCTGATTGAATCCAAGTTATCTCCGTTCTTTACAAGATAAGCACCTGACATCGGGCAGGTTCGGAAGTGATCCTCGGAAGGAATGGTAAGCGATTTATTCTCCAAAGAGTCTGAAAAATTTACAGAGGGATTGCTACTTTGAAGCGCCGCAAATGTAATTTCATATCGATCCAGAATCCGGGTAAGTGTATCACCACTCTGTGTACGATATATTCTGCGTTCTGCACTGATGGTCTCCATCCTTGCATCATTGTTGTTATTGCCGTTTTGCATCGGTATACAGAGCTGCATTCCGATTCTGAGATTGTAAGGATCCAGTGTCGGATTTGCCCTCATCAGAGCATCCAATGTAATTTGGTATTGTCTTGCCAGCATATATAATGTATCACCAGTCCGGACCGTATGCATGAATCCATCGCAAGTTGGAGCCTCTGCCGGGGGTTCCTCTGGCTGCTGAGACGGTGTCTGACCTGGCATGGCAGGAGATGGCATCATCGGAACAGTTGGAGTGGTGGGAGTCGGCATCGTCGGCATGCTGGGGAGGGGAATGGACGGTATTGATGGCAAAGGCGGCATTGTCGGCATGGACGGCATCGCCGGAGTAGTTGGCATCGTTGGAGTGGTCGGCATCGTCGGCATCGTAGGCATCGTAGGCATAGTCGGCATCGTCGGAGTGGTCGGCATCGTCGGCGTAGTCGGTATCCTCGGAGTGGTCGGCGTAGTCGGTATCCTCGGAGTGGTCGGCATCGTCGGAGTAGTCGGCATGGCTGGCATCGTCGGAGTGGTCGGCATCGTCGGCATCGTCGGCATAGCAGGTGTCTGGTTCGGCGCTCTCAAAGGCCACATGTCTCTTCGACCAATTTCCGTCGGAATGCAAAGCCTCATCCCCACTTGCAGCATATAGCAGTCAATATGCGGATTGGCATTTATGATGTCATCCAGCTTTAGATTGTATTGCTTTGCAAGCATATACAGTGTATCTCCTGATACAACAGTATGAATGATTCCTCTGCATTCAGGACTTCTGTTTATCGGCATAGCCAGATTTGTGGGGATACATACTCTTTGGCCGATCTGCAGATTGTATGGATTGACACCTGGATTGGCATTCAGGATATCTTCTAAAGGTATGTTATGTTGTCTCGCAAGTAAGTAGAAAGTATCTCCCTCTCTTATTGTATGCATCATTCCATCGCAAACCGGTGTAGGCATCGGAATTGGAGAAGGAGCCGGTGCGGGTACAGGAGTTGGAGCCGGCCTCGGTGCTGGTGCTGGTACAGGAATCGGAGCTGGAGCTGGAGCTGGAACCGGCCTCGGTGCAGGTGCTGGCCTTGTCTCGGGTGCTGGCCTTGGTGCTGGTGCAGGCATTTCCGGCATTCCAGGCATTTCCGGCATTTCCGGCATTTCTGGCATTCTCGGCATTTCTGGCATTTCCGGCATTTCCGGCATTCTAGGCATTCTCGGCATTCTCGGCATTCTCGGCATTTCCGGTTCCGGACATCTCACGGGTCTCTCCGGCTTAGGACAAGGAACTTCTATTTCCCATGGACATGAATCCTGAGCTGGTTCCAGACAATCTGATCCATGACCGGGGATACAGATTTTCTGACCATATCTCAGATTGTACGGGTTAAGTATACGATTTGCCTCCATAAGCATAGCCACGGAAACTCCGAATCTTCGCGAAATGGAATATAGCGTATCACCGGTTCTAACCGTATACACCTCTACACATACATATTCTGTTGGGAGGCTTGGAGTTTGCGGGAACTTAGGGCTCATACAATTATCTTGAACCATAATTTATAAATCACCTCTCGTTCAAATTTTACTATCATATTATTTAAAATCCTTGGTTTATGTGATAAAATATTATAATTAGGGACAAAGCTGGTAGAGGAATAAATTGTATTTCTGTGGAAGGAGATGTGCATTGAGCAAGATAAACTTGGATACCCTTATTCTGTATGACAATATAAGACAGGATGACATTGTAAATGCTGCTGTAAAAATACTGAACGAATTTGATTATCATGAATATATATCCTATATGGAGGCGGAGTACTATCTAATTCAGAGAAAGCTTCTGGAAAGAACTGATCATTTGGATATTACAGGGACTTATTGGCAGAATTATATCTGCCGACTCATTGCGGAAAGCGAAAACCGATTCAGCCTCATGAGTGAAAAAGGAAGGCTGGATGAAAATATACGATTCATAGCCATCCGGGAAATGGAAGAACTGAAAAAGCTGTATTACGTGGAATGGCAGAGGATCGGAGCGATCTTCCATACAGTCGGTGAATCGGTATGCTCCATGAGACAGAAACGAGGACAAAAAACATGTTCGGGGCAGCGGGATGCAGTGAGACTGGCACTGGAGGGAAAGACAAATCAAAAATCTGCTGATAAGCTCCGGGAATATTATG
>Ga0366800_1078_pt1 | contig 13376 bp, 14 predicted proteins | sample BONcelN113001E14_FD_207034 | JGI IMG/M metagenome (GOLD analysis project Ga0366800, IMG submission 207034) | Enriched cells from coal bed in the Powder River Basin, Montana, United States - BONCAT cells N11 rep3 HSBNCT.N11.300.1.E14 ...
AAAGAAAGAAGGTGTAAAGTAAGATGGCAGTTAAAAAAGATTTATCGATAAACTATTTAGGTGTTAACTGTGAAAACCCGTTCTTCCTTTCATCATCACCAGTTGGTGGGAATTACGATATGGTTAGAAAAGCTTACGAAGCAGGATGGGGCGGAGTATTCTTCAAGACCGTCGGTATCTTCGTAGCGGATGAATGTTCTCCTAGATTTGACCAGACAAACAAAGAAGGGTTACCTTGGATCGGTTTCAAAAACATGGAGCAGATTTCAGATAAACCAACAGAAAAGAATTTTGAATTCATGTATAAACTGAAGAGAGACTATCCTGATAAGATTATGGTAGCGACAATCATGGGAAGCTGTGATGAAGAATGGAAGCAGCTAGCCAAGATGTGCGACCAGGCCGGAGCAGACCTGATCGAAGGAAATTTTTCCTGTCCACAGATGACGAGCCATGCAATGGGTTCCGACGTAGGTTCCACTCCTGATCTGGTAAGACAGTACAGTAAAGCGGTTTCTTCCACTACAAAGATTCCTTTCATTGCTAAGATGACTCCAAATGTAACGAACATGGTACTTCCTGCACGTGCTGCCATCGAAGGCGGAGCTGCCGGAGTTTCTGCAATCAACACGGTTAAGTCCATCACGAACATTGACTTTGAGAATATGACCGCTATGCCGGTTGTAGACGGTAAATCCTCCATTTCCGGTTATTCCGGAGCAGCTGTAAAGCCAATTGCTTTAAGATTCGTTGCACAGATGCTGCAGGATGAAGTATTAAAGAACGTTCCGATCAGCGGAATCGGCGGTATTGAAACATGGAGAGACGCAGTTGAATTCCTCGTATTGGGATGCAGAAACATTCAGGTTACTACAGCAATCATGCAGTACGGCTATAGAATCGTTGAAGATATGATCAGCGGAGTAAGCCACTACATGGATGAAAGAGGCTACAATAAGCTTGATGATTTCATCGGAACTGCATTAGGAAACATCATCCCTGCGGAAGAGCTCAACAGAGACTTCAAAGTGATTCCTAACATCGACTATAAGACATGTATCGGCTGCGGCAGATGCGTTGAATCTTGCTACGATGGCGCTCACCAGGCGATCGACTGGGATGTAAACAAGAGAAGACCAACCATCAACGACGAGTGCGTTGGCTGTCACCTTTGCTTGAATGTATGTCCTGTTCAGGGGTGTATCACTCCTGGAGAAATCAAGTGGAAGGAAGGCAGAAAGCCTGTTGAAATTGCACTGAAGCACAACTACGAGTAAACTCCTAACATTTAAACTTATAGAATCACCTTAATAACGAGAGTGGCCCTGCAAATGCAGGGTCATTCTTGTTTTTTATACAGTAGGAAATATCTTCCCTACTGTATAAAAAGGGTGTGCAGAGGGGGTACCCCTCGCCGTTAAAGGAGGGTGCTCAGGCTGCTTGCAGCCGCCGAAGGGAACCTTGGGTTCCCTAGCGGAAGTGGCGTCAGCCACTTATTTATTCTACCCTTTTTAAAATCCTGAGAGGTATGGTATAATAATTCCATTGATTATGGAGGGCGCGATGCAGAAGATTTTAATTATTGAAGATGAACCAAACATCAGGGAGCTGGTGTTGTATAATCTGAGCCAAAATGGTTATGAAGGATTGTCGGCCGAGGATGGCTTGCAGGGCTTGACCATAGCCCGCAGTGAAAAGCCGGATTTGATCCTGCTTGATATCATGCTTCCTGGAAAAAATGGCTATGATATCTGCAAGGAGCTGAGAGCGGAAGGAAGTCAAACTCCTATTATTATGCTTACAGCTCGCAATGAAGAGATTGATAAGGTGCTGGGTCTTGAATTCGGAGCCGATGATTATATTTCCAAGCCCTTTGGTATTCGGGAGCTCATGGCACGGATCAAAGCGGTGTTGAGGCGATATGAAAACAACGGAGAGAAGGAAGCCTCCGGAAATGGTTCTATGGCTTCAAATGGTGCGGGAATCGTAATCGGTGAGTTGACCATCAACATAGAAAGACATGAAGTAAAATTGGCGGGTAAATCTTTGGAATTAACCTTGAAGGAATTCGACCTTTTAAGGGTTCTCGCCGAGAACAGGGGCAGGGTGATGACGAGGGATCAGCTTCTTGACAAGGTCTGGGGCTTCGAATATATCGGTGAGACAAGAACAGTCGATGTTCATGTTAGATATCTGAGGAAAAAGCTTGGGGATGAGGATAATGAAGGAAAATATATTCAGACCGTTCGTGGGGTCGGATATAAGATGCCATAATCTTATAAAGTTAATAAAGAGGGGCACCTGCCAGGGGTATTCCCTTGGAAACCGCCTCCTTTATGATGCTTCGCATCAAACTCGGTAATAGGTTTCACGGTTTCCCATGAGAATACCCTTGGCGCGGTGCCTGTATTGGATTCACTTGATAGTGTGGCATCGCAATAATCCGCCCCACAGGGTTGAATATATTTAAGAGCAAAGAGGTAAGAAATGAAAAAGAGGTTCCTTTTATTTTCCATCTGTCTGATTATAATCAGTGTGATCATTACGAGCGTGATTTCGATTAATGTAAATATTAAAAACTTCATTTCTGAAAAGGAAATGGAGCTTTTGACCTATTGCAAGCTGATTAATATGGCCTTGATTGAAGAGTATGAAGCCGGAACAGAGGTTGTGTATGTGGAGGCGGCAAAGAATTTTTCTGACGAATTGGGAATGAGGCTGACCTTTATTGATATGGAAGGCAATGTCCTGGCGGATTCCGTGGAAGGACCGGACTACGTCAAAATGGAGAATCATTTGGGCAGAGAAGAAATCACGGAGGCGATCTTGTCAGGCAGCGGGAAAAGCAATAGGAAGAGCAGCACCCTGGGAGCGGAATTTCTCTATGTGACAGATACCCTGGAGTATCAGGGAGATAAGGTACTGATTGCTCGCGTTGCACTTGAAATAGATAGACTGAGAATGATCAACGACTTCATCGTAAAAACGTCGCTCCTATCTGCCCTGGTTGGGATCGTGATTGCTGCTGTGATTGCCATCGCTTACACCACGACGCTGATGAAGCCGATTAATGAAATGGAAAAGCAGCTGAAAACAACGATGGAGAATAATAAAAAGGCGGAACAGATCAGGAAGGACTTTGTGGCAAATGTCACCCACGAGTTAAAGACCCCGCTGACCTCCATATCCGGTTTTGTAGAAACGCTGCAGGACGGTGCCGCAGAGGATCCGGAGATTCGGGCCAAATTCCTTGATATTATTACCATAGAAGCTGCAAGGCTAAAGAGGCTCATCGAGGACATCCTAATCATTTCCGACATCGAAAACAAACGTGAATTCAATACAGATAGCGACATCAATGTGAGAGCGTCCATTGAAGAAATTCTTGCCTCAATGGAACCGATTATTGAGGCGAAGCAAGTGAAAGTCCTCACCTATTATGCCTATGAAATTTATATCGGCGGTAATCCTGACCGGTTTAAACAGCTCATGGTCAATCTGATTGAAAATGCCGTAAAATATTCTCACGACGGGGGAACTGTTTCCATCACGGCGGAAAGAAAAGAAGGGAAAGTATATATCAGCGTTAAGGATGAAGGGATCGGGATCCCCGAAGAAAGCTTGCCAAGGATCTTTGAACGATTCTACCGCGTGGATAAATCCCGCTCGCAGAAGGTGGGGGGAACTGGACTCGGCCTTGCGATTGTAAAACATATCGCATCCTTGTTTGAGGCTGAAATCAAGGTGGAAAGCAAGCCAGGCAAAGGCTCGGAGTTTACGGTGATATTTAAAGGGTAAGGTAGGAACCATACAGGATCAGAAACTTCTGCCTTTTTTTGTAATCCGGAAGAACGCTGCCAACGCGCCGCCAAAAGGACCTGTCGTGATTCATATGCAGCAGATGGCAAAGTTCGTGGACAACAACATAGTCAATGATCTCCATCGGAGCCATTACCAATCGATAATTGAAGGTTAGTTCTTTTTTTGTATTGCAGCTCCCCCATTGTTTATTCAGTTCTACCACTTCTATGATTTTGGGCTTAACACGAAGTTGTTGTTGATAAATCTTTATTCGCTCTCCAACAATTTTTTTACAACTGGAAATGTAGAATTTTTTTAGTCTCTTTTCTAATTCTTCTTCCTCTAAATCATTGGCCTGAATTAATTCTTCGATCGAATATTCTTTTCCCATATAGAGAAATTTTTCTTTCATCTGTTTACTTTCTGCCATATGGCCTTATGGTCTATTTCTGTTACTATTGATTGATCGGACTGTCACAATCCTTATCACTTGATTATAGCATACGGCGACAGGATGACTAATTTTTATTTAACATACTCTTAACATTCACTTTATTCACTCTTAACATTGCTTCGTTATGATAAGAACTGTAAAGAGAATGAATGAATAAAGGAAGAAAGAGAGAAAAAGAATGAAAAAGATAGTATCAATTACTTTAATAATTCTATTAGCGCTTGGAGCATTCGCTGGCTGTGGGGCCAAGGTGGGGGATACCGGGACAGGCAATGAAACGGCCGGTGCCGTGGTGATCGCAGGATCAACCTCTGTACAGCCTTTGTCGGAAGAATTGGCGGCAGCATTTATGGATGCCAACTCTGGAATCTCAGTAGAAGTACAGGGAGGCGGCTCAGGACAGGGAATCAAAGCCATACAGGAAAAAATTGCGGACTTCGGAGCGCTATCAAGAAATGTGAAAGAGGAAGAGAAGGCAGCCGTCACAGAAGAATTCGTGATAGCGAAAGACGGTGTGGCAGTCATCGTGAATTCGGAATCTAAAGTTGATAACCTTACAATAGAACAGATCATGAAGATTTATACCGGTGAGATCACCAATTGGAGTGAAGTTGGCGGAGAATCCGGCACCATCATAGTCGTCAGTAGAGAAGAAGGCTCCGGCACAAGAGGCGCCTTTACTGAAATCACAAAAGTATTGGAAAAAAATGAAGCCGGAGAAGAAATCGACAATACAACAAAAGATTCATTGGTACAGGGTTCGACGGGAGCGGTAATGCAAACAGTTGCAACTACTCCCAATACGATCGGATATGTATCCCTCGGGGCCCTAAGTGACACGGTGAAAACGGTCAATGTGGAAGGTGTAACGCCGAGTGAAGAAACTGTACTGTCCGGTGAGTATAAAATTTCAAGACCGTTCCTCTATGTTGTGGGCGGCGAACTAACAGAAGCAGCACAGTTCTTCATCGACTTTATCCTCAGCGAAGAAGGCCAGGCGATCGTGGAAGAAAGCGGATTCATTCCGGTACGATAGCGAGGCAATATAAGCTTCTCCTCAATTTAAATAGATAGGCAGTTTGACGAGCAGTGAGCCTTCCCGCAGAAAGAGCGAGAAGGCTCTCGGTGGGACTGCAAAGGAGATTATAAATGAAGACATATGAGAAAGTAATAGAAAAAATAATCTTGATATCCGCAGTTGTGTCAACCATATCGGTTGCCTTGATCACTGTTTTTATATTCCAGTCCGGGCTGCCAGTGCTCGCTGAGTATGGGGTACTGGACTTTATTTTCGGTACCACCTGGTCGCCCACCAACGGAAGCTATGGCATATTGCCTCTGATCGCAGGAACATTAACCGTGACCCTGGGAGCGCTGGTAATTGGTGTTCCGACGGGAATTGCCTGTGCAATTTTTCTTGCTGAAATACTGCCGAAAAAATGGGCGAAGGCCTTCAAATCTGCAATTGAACTTCTCGCAGGGATTCCTTCGGTTGTCTATGGATTCTTTGGCTTGGTTGTCATTGTCCCGGCCATTCGGAATTATATACTGCCGGTCTATCAAATCTTCGACCCCGATGTATCGGCAACGGGGTTCAGCATATTGGCCGGAGCAGTGATCCTTGCGATTATGATATTGCCCACCATCGTCAGTATCTCTGAAAATTCCATAACGGCGGTGCCGAGAGAATTTAAGGAAGCCTCCTTGGCGCTGGGTGCCAACAAAATGGAAACCATCATGAAAGTGCTCATTCCTGCAGCCGGCTCAGGGATTCTGTCATCCATTATCCTTGGTATGGGCAGAGCCATTGGAGAGACCATGGCGGTGCTTCTTATAACAGGGAATATGGCGAAGGTCCCCGGGAGTATCATGGATCCGGTGGCAACCTTGACAGGAACGATTGCAATGGAAATGGGATATGCTTCCCCGACGCATCAGCAGGCGCTCTTTGCAGTTGGAATTATCCTGTTTGTGATTATCATGCTACTCAACATTATTGCGCAATTCAGCATGAGAGGACTGGGAGGGAAGACAAGCTAATGAATCATATCAAACACGAAAGTAGAAAATATTTGAAAAAGATAAAGACCTCAAAGAATTTCATGTTCTATGGCGGCACTGGAATATTGGCTGCAATTACATTGGCTGCGCTCATCATTATCGTTGGTTATATCCTCGTAAATGGTCTTACTCATATCAACTTTGAATTCTTAACGCAGGAACCAAAAAGAATGGGGAAAGAGGGAGGTATTTTTTCAGTCATCATCGGTACCCTCATGGTTACAGGAGTCGGTATTCTGATAGCGACTCCCATCGGCATTGCGGCGGCAATCTATTTTACCGAATATGCAAAGAATGGAAAATGGGTAACAATTATAAGATTTTTTACGGAAATTCTTGCGGGAATTCCATCCATTATTTTCGGACTGTTTGGCTTTGCATTTTTCGTCATCTTTCTTGGAATGGGATGGTCTGTCATTTCCGGCGGGCTTACCCTTGCATTAATGGTGCTGCCAACGCTGATCCGGGCGACGGAGGAATCACTGAAAACTGTCCCCATGGCCTACAGGGAAGGCAGCCTGTCCCTTGGAGCAACCAGATGGCAGACGATCGTAAAAGTCATCATTCCCTGCTGTAAACCGGGAATTCTGACCGGACTGATCCTTGGAATCGGGAGAGCAATCGGCGAAACCGCAGCGGTCATGCTGACCGTTGGAGGCTCGCTGAGAATTCCGACCTCAATCTTTGATTCAACAAGAACCATGTCGGTGCATCTTTACGTATTGGCAGCGGAGGGGCTGTCCCAGGAGAAAACGTATGCAACAGCTGCACTTCTGATCATAATTGTTTTGTTGATTAATACCACTGCTAACCTGATCAGCAGCAGACTTGGAGGAAACTATGGAAACTAAACTGATAACAGATACAAATGAAATAAAATTTGAGATAGATAAACTGAACCTGTATTACAGCAGCTTTCAAGCCTTGAAGGAGATCGACATGACGATATACGGGAATAAAATCACTGCGTTGATCGGTCCCTCCGGTTGCGGTAAATCAACCTTTTTACGAACGCTGAATAGGATGAATGATTTGATCCCGGGTGTTACGATTGATGGAACGATTCAATTTGATGAACAGGACATCTATGGAACTGGGTATGATATTATTGAGCTGCGCAAGAAGGTCGGAATGGTTTTCCAGAAGCCGAATCCGTTCCCGAAAACAATCTATGAAAATGTTGTTTACGGACCAAAAATTCATGGTGAGAAGGATAGAAGCCATTTGGATCACATCGTAGAGAGAACCCTCAAAGAAGTTGCCCTCTGGGAGGAAGTGAAGGATAGACTTCATAAGCCGGCTTTGGGACTTTCCGGCGGACAGCAGCAAAGGCTGTGCATTGCAAGGTGCCTGGCTGTTGAGCCCGAGGTTATCCTGATGGACGAGCCGACTTCTGCTCTGGACCCTGTGGCAACCTCAAAGATCGAAGGGTTACTGGAAGAATTGGCGGAAAAGTATACCATCGTAATTGTTACCCATAACATGCAGCAGGCGGGAAGGGTTTCCGATTTCACATCCTTTTTCTTAAACGGAAAGGTAATCGAAACAGACAAAACAGAAGTAATTTTTTCAAATCCGGCGAATAAAAAGACGGAAGATTATATAACCGGGAGGTTTGGATGATGACAGCAAGACCACAAATGGACCATGAGATGTCCGCTATAACAAATGACTTATTGGATATGACAACGCTGGTAGAGGATACCATTCGAAATGCGATAAAATCGCTGGTAGAAAAAGATTCCGATTTGGCAAGGAGTATCATCAACGGGGATGAGGAGATTGATGATCTAGAGGATATCATTAAGGATAAATGCCTTAAGTTTATGGCGACCCAGCAGCCGTTGGCCGGCGATTTGAGATATATGATTTCCATCATGCAGATGGTACGGGATCTGGAACGAATCGGTGACCATTGCGAGGATATTGCAAAATATACGCTTCGGTTTGAAAATGAGGAATATATGAAGGAGCTCATCGATATTCCGAGAATGGCTGAAATGGCTGTAAAAATGGTGAAGAATGCCATCGATGCCTTTGTGAATAGGGATCTGAGGCTTGCCAGGAAGGTATGGAAGGCAGATGAAGAGGTGGATGAGTTGTTCCGAAACATCTATGATGAGCTGATGGGATTCATCGATCGGGATGCTGCCAAGGCAAACCAGAGCGTGATGTTCCTGTTTATCGCAGCCCATCTTGAAAGAATCGCGGATTATGCGACAAACATCTGTGAGGAAACAGTATTTACCATGGAAGGGAATTATGATATGGAATAAGATTCCACGTGCTCTTGGAAAACACTCATATCTTTCATATTATCGACAACTCAGGCGCAATATTTTAATTGCCGTGCATTTACAGGGAGTGCGCGGCTTTTTTGAATATTCAATTTCTGATGTGGTATAATGTTTCCAATGATACCAATTTTACAGGAAAGGAGCCTGCCATGGCGGAGATTCTTTTAAAAATCATCGTGAATGAACAGCAGCACGAAAAACGGGATGCGATGTACAAAAAAATCCTTACCTATTTGTGGGAGCAAGGTGTGCCGGGAGCCACTATGAGGCGTGGGGAGGCGGGTCTGGACTTTCAGGGAAATATAAATTATGATCTGTTGGAGGATCCTTATTTCAATGATCTGCCTATCTTAATAGAATCTGTTATGGACAAAGAAAAGGGAGCTGAAATAGAAGGAGGACTGAACCAGATGATTGTGCACGGACAAATCAGCAGGATCGAGGGCATTCGAGAAAGCGATATGAAAAACCATTCTCATTTTGTTGTTAAAATATATACGCGGGAAAGTTCAAAACTGGTGAAAAAGGATGAGTATGGTAAGATTCTTCAGCTCCTTCAAAAGCACAAAGCAATCTGGGCTACGGTTACGAAGGCAATCGCCGGATACGGCAGCGACCATGTCATCTATGGCCGGCATCTTTTCTCTCCCGGTGAGCATTTGCCATTGATCATCGAATGCGTTGCTGATCGTGAACACCTTCCGCTGCTTCTGAATGAGCTGGAGAAGGTTGTGAATGAGGGAGCAGTTTTTACCGCCCCGGTGGATCTGATCTTGAATAAATAATGAATGCAAACAGCGGATTTTATTATAATAAATAACCACTTACCAAGGAGCAAAAACCATGTACTACCTCTATATTGCAATATTCGGAGCTTTTGGCGCAGTGACACGTTACTGGATCAGCAGTGCTTTCCATCCGGCTCAATTTCCATATCATACGTTACTGATTAATCTCATCGGCTGCTTTTTTCTGGCGGTTGCAGTGAAGTATCTGACCACTCACCCAAAGCTCTCAAGGAATTTAGTGAATGGCATCGGAACAGGCTTCATTGGTTCCTTTACGACGTTTTCCGCCTTCAGTGCGGAGGTATCCCAGATGATCACCCGTGGAGATGATTTTTTGGCGGCATGTTATATTTTTTCCAGCATGATAGGCGGCTTCCTGTCGGCTGCTCTGGGTTTCTATGTGAGCAGCTGTATGATTCGGAGAAGGGAGCGTAGAGAATATGGGAATTAATTATCTCATGGTATTCCTCGGAGGCGCTCTAGGTGCGGTATGTCGTTATGGCATATCAATCCAAATGAAGCGGATCATTTCCGCTCAGTTTCCGCTTGCTACCTTTCTAATCAACCTGTCGGGATCTTTTCTGCTCGGAGTGCTTCTGGCCTCCGGCACGGGCAGCTTGATGCAGCTGTTCCTGGGCACGGGCTTCCTCGGAGGCTTTACCACCTTCTCCACATTCCAGGTTGAAAATATAACCCTGTTCAGGAAGGGGAATTATGGGACACTATTTGCTTATGTGACATTTTCCGTCGCACTTTGCATTGCGGCTGCCTTCGCGGGATTCCGGCTGGGAAGCTGAGCAGCATCCCATATTTACTCAGTAGGGAGTGGCGTCCGCCAGTTTTTTTACTGTTTTTTTTTCCAGCCATAGGTTGTATAATAAATTGAGGATACATCATTTACAGCAAGCGATATGAGGGGGATTTGAAATGAATGTTAAATTTTTAGGAGCAGCGATGTCTGTTACCGGTACCTGCCATCTCATCACAACGGACAAATATAAAATCCTGTTGGATTGCGGACAATTTCAGGGAAGTAAGGTATTGGATGAATTGAATGAGCAAGATTTTGGGTTTGATCCACTCGAAATTGATTTTATGATTTTAAGTCATGCCCATATTGACCACAGCGGCAGAATTCCGCTGCTAACAAAGCGCGGCTACAAGGGACGGATTTTTTGTACCGATGCTACCGCTGATCTGGTTGAGATCATGCTGAAGGACAGTGGTTACATACATGAAAAGGAAGCAGAGTGGGCCAACCGTAAAGCGGAACGATCCGGCAAGCCATTTGTAACGCCTTTATATACCACTGAGGATGCGGCGCAGTCTGTAAAATATCTGGAGCCGTTGATTTATGGGCAATTATACGAAATCAATCCGGACGTTCGGATCCGGTTCAGTGACGCAGGTCACATCCTGGGTTCGTCCATCGTTGAATTATGGATCAATGAAAAAGAACACGTTACAAAAATAGTTTTCTCCGGTGATCTCGGAGTGAAGAATAAACCGCTTTTAAAAGATCCGACAACCATTGCAGAAGCGGATTTTCTGATCATGGAAACCACTTACGGTGACCGTGTTCATGAGACAAACCGGGTAAGTCTGGATAAATTCGTAGATATCATTTTAGAGACCACGCGGCGAGGGGGTACGGTTGTGATTCCATCCTTTGCTGTTGGCAGAACGCAGGAAATCATCTATGAATTGAATATGTTTTATGAGCATCATAAGGAATTGAAGCAGGAACTGGATAACATTATAGTTTATGTAGACAGTCCTCTTGCCACCAGTGCGACCGAAATATTCAAAAGAAACGCACAGGTATTTGATGAGGAAACCAGAGAGTGCATCTTAAAGGGAGACAATCCCCTTGATTTTAAAAACTTAGTATTCACTAGAACCAGTGAGGAATCAAAGGCGCTCAATTTCAATCCTGCACCAAAAATCATTATTTCTGCCAGCGGGATGTGTGAAGCGGGAAGAATCAAGCATCATTTGAAGCATCACCTCTGGGATCCGAAATGCAGTGTTGTTTTCGTGGGGTATCAGGCGGAAGGGACTCTTGGCAGATCCATCGTGAATGGGGACAAGGACGTCAGTATCTTTGGAGAAAAAATACATGTCAATGCGGAAATTCATAATCTGGAGGGCTTTTCCGGACATGCGGACCGAGACGGACTGCTGGAATGGTTGTCTGCATTCAAGATACCTCCAAAGAAAATCTTCCTCGTCCATGGAGAAGAAAACTCCAAGAAGGGCTTTGCTGATACGGTGAAGCAGACATTGGGTTATGACTGTACCGTTGTGGAGGATGTATCGGAATATAATCTGGACTCGGATCTGTTGCTTAGAATTGAAGATACGAAAAATAGAATCGCGACGGACGAACATCTGATGGGAGTGAGGAATCGGCTGTCCAAGATCCATGATGAGCTTGAGGCCATTCTGTACAATACGAGTCTTGCTGTCGGAAACGGTGCAATGCAAGAAGAAATCAACGAAATTTCCAATCTTATAATTGAACTAGATAAAAGCACGCTCAAGCTTGGGTCGGCTGTGGCAAAGAAAGAGGTATAGAATGAAGAACACCATCGTCATTGGAATTGCAGGTGGGACCGGATCGGGAAAGACCACTCTGATCAAGCGGATAAAAAAAGAATTTGATGATGAAATCACAATACTAAGCCACGACTTTTACTATAAGGAGAAAAGCCATCTCCCTTTTGAAGAGCGGGAAAAGCTTAATTATGACCATCCGAACGCCTTTGATACGGGTTTGATGATAGAGCACATTATAGAATTGAAGGAAGAGAACCCGATTGAACGTCCCGTCTATGACTTTGTTATCCATAACAGGAGGGAAGAAACGGTTAAGGTGGAACCCGCAAAAGTGATCATCGTAGAAGGAATCCTGATTTTTGAAAATAAGGAGCTTTTGGATTTATTCGATATTAAGGTTTTCATCGACACCGATCCAGATGTCAGGATCATACGCAGAATTCTGCGGGACGTACGGGAAAGAGGAAGGAGCCTTGATTCGGTCATCAATCAGTACCTGACAACAGTGAAGCTGATGCACGATGAATTTGTGGAACCGAGCAAGAAAAACGCCGACATTATTATCCCGGAAGGCGGATATAACAGCGTGGCGATGCAGATGTTAAGCGACAGAATAAAGGCTTTGCTAAAGAATAATTAATGTTATCATGCGAGCAGGTATCTGAAAAGTTTTTCTGTATTAAAAATAAGATATTTGTCTCAATTTTGTTTCTCTAACCCAAAATGTCTGGTATAATAGAATTCGGAATGGCATAGCCATTTTTAGGAGGGAAAAGATGTCTTTACTGAAGGAAATAGCGCCAAGTGTACAGCAAGTTGCGGAAGCGATTGCCATTGCTATTGGTGTTGAAGTTGAAATTGTAGACAACCAGCTCACCATTGTTGGGGGAACATCAGTTTATGCTCAAAGAATTGGAGAAAAAGAAGAGGCCGGAGAAATTGATGGGAATTATCTTTATGCCAGAGTTCTTCGAACCGGTAATACGGAAAATATAACAGACGCGCAGAACGACAAGACCTACGGTACCTCTGTGGATGCCTTTGGATCGTACGAGCTGGCCGAAATTTGTACGCCGATCAAAGCGGAGGATCAAATTATCGGGATTATCGGACTGGTTGCGTTGAATGAAGCTCAAAGAACTATTTTACTGGATAAACATAAGAATATGGTCACTTTTGTTGAGAAGATGGCAGATCTGCTTAGCGCCAAGGCAATGCAGAAGAAGGCATTTAATCATGTCGAGCTTAGCATGAGTGAAATGTCGACTGTATTGGAAACCGCCCATGAAGGGATCTTTGCAATCGATGGCATGGGCTATATTAAGCATTGCAACTATATGGCTGAGGAGTTGTTCAAAACAACGAAAAGTGATATGATCGGGAGTCATATCAGTAAATTTATGCGCGGCACTCCAG
>Ga0366800_1087_pt1 | contig 12819 bp, 18 predicted proteins | sample BONcelN113001E14_FD_207034 | JGI IMG/M metagenome (GOLD analysis project Ga0366800, IMG submission 207034) | Enriched cells from coal bed in the Powder River Basin, Montana, United States - BONCAT cells N11 rep3 HSBNCT.N11.300.1.E14 ...
TGTTTACAAAAATCTAAAGCAGTATTGATTATAAGTCATAACCGATGGTCTTATTAAATCTAACACAGTTTGCCCTTAATTCCTTAGGGAAGAGGTAAGATTAAACGGTTTGGAAAGAGAAATCTGGCAGTACTTCACCGTACTACCAAATATCAGAAGCGTCGGCGTCATGGGTGATTTCAGAACCTATGACTATACCGTGGGTATCAGGGCCGTAACCAGTGTGGACGGCATGACCAGCGACTGGGCTAGGATTCCATACGATGTATTAGAGAAGATTAGTAATAGGATTGTAAACGAGGTAAAGGGAGTTAATCGGATTGTTTATGATATTACCTCCAAACCACCTTCAACCATCGAGTGGGAGTAAGCCGATAGATTACAGCAAAAAATGAATACAAGCACCTGACCGAATATTCGGTTAGGTGCTTGCTCATTTCGGCGAGATGAAGCCATAGGGTTTTAAAGAAATCGTCTTTCTTTGAAGTAGGATAAAGGCGACAGTGTAACAAATCACTATGTGTGATATACTCATGCTAAATACACAACATCTAAAATAGTAGCAATTAAATGAAATAATATGCAAATTCAAATTAAGAATGTGGTGGAGAGAAATCTATGATAACGATTTGGAATCAAAGAGAAGTTTTTATTGGGAATCCCTCGAAAGAACTGAAATCGACTATGAATACCCTTACTGAGAATAAAATCCAGTATAAATGCAGGGTATTTAGCAATAGCAGTGCACACTTTTTAAATTCGAAGGTGCTATCGATGGATGTTTTTGGTTTGAATAAGGATCCGTCTAAGTTATATTATGTCTATGTACATAGCAGAGATTATGATAATGCAGCTACATTATTGAAAAATCAAGGGTGATTTAAGATACTATAGAGAGATACCCTTAAAGGTTTCAATCAATCTGGTGACCTGATTGATCTCATCCCGTGTGGCATTTCTTAAAACGTAAAACAGCTTTTTCATTTCCGGGCGCATGTCCAGATTATCTGGATATCCAGCATTTGTATGATCAGACGAGATCGAGATCGTATTGATCGCCTGTAGTTTTTTCTTAAAATTCAAATCAGCGCAAGGATCTTCCCGATCACGCTCTTTATTAATGACGGTGGATTTGAATTCGTTTTTGCTCAATCCACTCATATATGTAATGTACTCGTCGATCTGATCTTCAATGGATAATGGACTGTTTACCAATTCCCCCGAACTAATTTTTAATACATCAGCAATTTTTCGTATTGTTTCAAAGGACGGATTTGTTTGTTCACCACTTTCCAATTTGCTGATCATGCTGAAACTTAATCCTGATTTGCTTGCCAGAGCCTTTTGGGTTAATCCCGATTTTTTTCTGTATTTCTTTATATTCTCATTTAGCGCCATTTCAATAACCTCAATAAATTTTCATTGACAGTGATACTTTTATATTGACTGCTATCACTAACAGTGATAATGAAGAAAGGATTTCCATTCCAAATGAAAAATCTATCTCTAATCGTATTCTATATTTTTTGAATGAGTTATTTTGTTGATTGTTGTAGTCTACGAAAAAAAATTTTTTATTTTTTCACGCAAGCATCGGTGACAATACAAAAACCATCGAATGCAGTATCTCTGTAAACGATGGTTTTTAATTGTAACATAGTTCTGTACGGTTTTTTATTATGCAGGAAATATCGCTGAAAGCGATATTGACGGATTATCAAAGAAAGTACCTTAACCGTTGTCGCCCTTGCGGCGACATGTGGAAATAGGAATCTTTGCCTTTTTGCCCCAAGCGTGAATGCTATGGCCTGGTGATATTAGCGATTGATCACAATAGCACCCACATAATGATCCCAATCAATTTTCATGTTGAAAGATTCTGCGATAAAACGAACCGGTACCATCGTTCTGTTTTCGATTAGCATCGGCGGGACGTCCAATTCAACAGATGCGCCGTTAATGGTTACCGCTTCTGTGTCCAGATTTATCATGATAACTTTTGGTACATTATTTCCTGTAGTGTCCACTACGGTTTTTGTAATTTTAATGATATTCGGTTCTGAAGAATCCCAGTCAACCTGTGCCCCAAGGGCTGTCGTAACCGCTCGGACCGGAATCAGCGTTCGGTTCGACCTGATTACAGGGGGGACATCAAATCCTACTTCCTTACCATCGATAAAAGCAGAGATCGCGTCATCACCACTTAACTTTTTAAGAACAACAATTTTTTTCATTATTTCATGTCTCAATTCAACATTATCCCGCGTAGCCTCAAGAAGCTGCCTGTAATCGTCTAGTAAAACATCATAGCCGACCCTGTCATTATAATCGTTGGGATTGGGCGTGATGCTTTCATCGCTTGAAGTGATGTCTTCTCCTTCGCCATTGCTGATAGCTTGGGTTGCAGCATTATTATCAACACGATTCGAATCACCGTTGGAAGCAAAAGCAGTAAAGCCCATGAAAGCGATGACGAGGATCGAGATCAATATCACGAATAATTGTTTCATTTACATCATTCCTTCCTTAAGTACATTGGGTTCATGAAATCCATTCAAATGATTTAGTTGCTAGCAATTTTATTACTTTTACCGCATATCGATCGATTATAAACATAATAATTAAAAAACCATCGAATGCAGTGTTTCTGTAAACGATGGTTTTTCCACTTGATATTATAAATCCTGTTACGGATTTCGCTATTGAATTATTGATACAAACTGTAGCTTACTGTTCATATCCACCTTTCTTCATTTTAAAGCATACTGCTTTGCTTAGTATGTAATACATGATGGTACAATAGACCGCAACAGCGCCGGTTGCAGTGGCATAGCGAAAAGCGGCGGTGTATTCCAGCGTGATGGGATCAAGGAAGAAGTAATAAACCGGAGTTGCTGTTATAAATACAAATACTGCAACGGGATTAAAGCCCTTCCAGAAATAGAACTTTGATTCGGGAGTCTTGTTATAGAACTGCCGCATATCCCATTTCTGATTTCTCAGCAGGAAAAAGTCCACCACTGCCACCATAGAAATTGGACAGTAAATCAGGCAGGCCAGGCCAAGGATAAAATAGAAATGGTCATAGATTAGATTGGACCAGAACAGGCCGATGAAAGTCGGAATCATATAAACAGCCGTTACGATGAACCATCTCTGCCGGAACAAAGCTTTGATCTGCTTTAATCCAAGAGAGGTGGTGTAAATCATGATCGAGTTAGCGGATATGTTTGCAATACTGACAAGGATTAACGCTAGGATTCCAAGTGCACCTCCGCAGATCGGAATCATCCAGGAGGCGGGATCGCTGTCTCCTATGAGTAGTGCTGCTGCTGCCCCAAGCCCTGTACCAACGGTCGCGGCAAATACAAGTCCCAATATATTGGGCCAGAAAGCTGCCCTTGATGTCTTGCAGATTCTTGCAAGGCCGCCGATGTTAGGCCACCAGGAGAAGCCGGCGCCAAGGCTGAGCTCAAAGGCAATGAGGAAATTTAACCACGGATCATCAAAGGGTTCCAAAGCTGGCATATGTGCGATTTCACCCCAGCCAACATTTTTGCTGATGATGATGATAAGCACAACGATGACGACCAAGAATACAGGAACAACGATGGAACTCATGATCTTGATCAGATGTGGTCCTCTCAGGGTTACGAACCAGCAGAAGAATGCAACAATTAATCCAAATAAGACAACATATAAATTCGATGAAAAATCTTTTCCGGTCAAGTGATTCAGAATCTGGATTACTGATCTGGATACCAAAGTACATAGAACGATCGTCCATCCCACGGTAACCACTGCGTTAAGCACCAGATAGGATTTTGTTCCGTTATGCCCAAGATAGCTGATGGAGGAGGTAAAGCCGTCGACTCCATACTTTGCAGAGGGCAATGAGGTTGACATGCTAAGAAGAATGATTGCAATCATGTTACCGGAGATCGATGCAATAATTGCAAGCTTGAAATCGACAAAAAGTGCGAGTGTGCCTCCAATCAAGAAGCACCATGTGGCGACGGCAAAGCCGGTGATAACAAACGAATAATCTCGGAAGCCATATTCCCGGTCATTCTTCATAATTGGTAAAAGGTCGAACTGAACTTCACTGTTGATGCTCGTTTCATGTTTACTCATAATCACGTTCCTCCCTAAAATAGCTTAATGGCATAATACAGGAGCGGGAAGATGCCAAGCACAAAGAATGTTGCGGCAATTCCGATCCAGTCTGCTTTCGGCAGAGGGTCAACGATTTTTCCGTCTCTTTCTATTTCTTCCAGTCTGATAAACAGGTCGTTTTCATTTTCGGGGCTCATTTCAGTTTTCCCCGTGAGTTCTTCCCGAATAGACATCATGCTTTCCATAATTACCTCCGAAACTTTATATTTTTATATTTGATAATTTGCCAAATACCTCATAAATAATTTTCAAGGCAGCCCATGAAGTAATATTGTTCACGCTGTCAAGGGGAGGTGATACCTCTACAAGATCCATGGCGACAACCGGAAGGTTTGCCATAAGGAATTTGATGATTTCCATGAGCTCTCTTGAGGATAATCCACCTGCTTCCGGAGTCCCTGTTCCGGGAGCAAATGCTGGATCGAGAACATCAATGTCAAGACTTATGTACAAGGCATCATAACCTTTAAATTTTGCTTTCAGTTTTTCGCAGGCGGCTTGCCAACCCTCATAAAAAACATCGTAGGCTCTGATTCGAAGAAGGTCTGGGTTCTCCTTGTAGAACACCACTTCCTCATTTTCATAGGACCGGATGCCCACTTGTGCTAGGTCTGCAGGTTTTATGATATCCTCAACTGCTCGTCGTAACGGGCAGGCATGTGACCATTTGGAACCGTCATACTCATCGCACAGGTCGGGATGGGAGTCGAAGTGAATAATGCCGATTCTCTTGCCCTTATAGTGCTGCCCGTAGGCCATGGTCAGCGGAATCGTCACGGAATGGTCTCCTCCTAAAAAAAGACAGAATTTACCCGTGCTGAAAAGATTGAGGGCTTCCTTTTCTACTTCGGCGTAATATTTTTCCCAGTTCAAGCAGAAAGGAACGTCACCATGGTCATATACCTTCAGGTGATCAATCTCAAAACCTTCCTCAGTCGTTGCAGGAAGATACCTTGAAAGACTTCTGATTTTTTCGGGCGCTAAAGCGGAACCTTTTCCACAGCTTACTGCCCCGTCAAAAGGAACGCCCATTACGTTTACATCTGCGCCATTCATCGCTTCACAATTTAATTCTCCCCAGGGTTTTAAGTCAACCATTCGTACACCTCTTTCGATTGCCGCAATGCTGCAGGCATAGAATAAACATTATTTTTCTTAAATATACTGTTTTTATTTCTAAGATAAAACAGTATAAAGTGGTATTTATTAAGAATAATAATACTACTTTAGTTGTAGACAAATACTACTGGGCATGATAGGATTTGTTTATCACAGGGGATTTGCGAAGGAGGATGTATGCTGACACAGAATGAATGGGAGAAGCTCAATGATTTGGTGATTACCATCAACAATATTGGGGATTCGGCAGCCATGAGGACCGCATTTCTTCAGAAGCTCATGACCCTCATTGACTTTGATTTTTCTGAATTCGACATCGGCATCATAAAGAAGGCAGCGGCTCCGCAGCTGGTTGATCCGATTATAGTGAGCAAATTCAGCAAGAAGTTCGAGGAGGAATTCATTTACCAGTACGAAAACATTTATGCCCCAATGGATTATGTGAACTGGGTTTTCATGAGCCCGGAGTCTCTTGTTTACAGAGAATCGGATCTGCTGAACGAGGAAGTTCGAAAACAGAGCCCGTTCTATCTGAACTATTTAAAGGTTTATGATTTGGTGTACATTTCCGGAATCGTTCTTGCCTGCAGGGGAAGGTTTCACGGAGCGATAAGCCTTTACAAACGCGAACGGAACGGAGATTTTTCCGACAGAGACGTATATATATTAAAGCAGCTTCAACCGCATTTACATGCAAGATTTGAAGCAGATGCGGAAAAGATTAGGAAAAACGAAAAGAGTCTTTCCTATATGCTGAAAAATCAATTCGGGCTTACCAACAGGGAAATTGAAATCATGGGCTTGATTTATTTGGGCTGCAGCAACGCTTATATTGCTGACAAAGCGGGAATTGCACTCAACACGGTTAAGAAGCACGTATATAACATTTATGAAAAACTGGAAGTGCAGAATCGGACGCAACTTGTGAAATTTATTATTAACAAAAATCTTTCCGGGATTTGGAACGAAGAATCAGCCTAGAAAAAAAGGAGTGTTGTAATGGTCGACTTTGATGAAGTGGGGATCATGCTGGACGAAATTGCTGCCGGGTTACCACAGGAATTTTACAAGGAACTCAACGGAGGTATTATCCTGCTGCCAGATGTGAAAAGAAATAAAATAGACGGGAGCAAGGATTTATATATTATGGGGGAGTATCATAGAGGCGGTGGCCTAGGAAGATATATCGCCATTTATTATGGATCCTTTGAACGTGTTCACGGACATTTGGAGAGGGAGGCTTTGAAGGGACAGCTTGCGCACACACTGAAGCATGAGTTTACCCATCACATGGAATCATTGGCAGGGGAACGTGGACTGGAAAAAGAGGATGCACAATTCTTAGAGGATTATTTGAGCCGCAGGAGTAGATGAAGCTCGTTTGCATGGAAGAATATTTGATTAATCGTTGAATTCGTTTGCTTAAATATCCAAAAAGTGATATCATTAAGGTGATCTATCGTTAATTTTGCTATTTATTATTTTATATAAATAGAAAATCAAAAGGAGGGTATCGTATGAATCTGATCAATGAGAGTGTCCAACATGCCAAGTTTGGTGCGGGAGCAATTGTAAATATAGAACAAACCAGAGTGGTTGTAAAATTTGCTGATGAGGAACAAGGAGAGAAAAGTTTTATTTTCCCTGACGCTTTTGAAACTTATTTAAAGCTTGATAATGCAAAAGTTCAAAAAGAAGTGCTAAAGCAATTAAGCTTGAAAAAAGAGCAGGTTGTCCTGGATAAAGAAATAAAGATGCAGGAAATCCAAAAGAAGGAAGATGAAATAAAAGAAGAGAAACTAGAGCTGGCAAAAACCAAAAAGAAAACAGCAAAGGCAGCAGCTGCAAAAAAGAAAATGGCGTAATCTTTTCTATAAAGTATATAAAAGGCAGTATTGCAATGTTTTTGTAAACCTCTGGACTGATGATATTCTTAGAATCAGTCGGGGGGTTTTTATTATACGCCAGAGAAGATCGGAAATGGGTAGAAAAGGAAGGGTATGAAGTGATGAATAACGTAAAAAAGGAAGACGAATCTTCCTCTTTCTGGTTCATCATTAATTGGACTCTTTAATCTGCTTTTGAAGATCTGTGATATCTTCTGTCCAACTTTTTATAGCATTTTTATCATCATTCGCATAAGCCTTATTCAGCGCCTGCTTATATGACAATAATTTAAATTCCATCATTTGCTTCTCCATAAAGCCACCCCCTTAGTTTACATAATAAGTATACCACAATTTAAATCGATTTGCAAATGCGGTTTTCAGTAAGCATTTTATTGCTTTTACAGAAATTTGAGCGTACGATAAAGAAAAAACAAAAGGATATGTTATGTCAAACTTATATCAGTATTTGGAACTAGTGAAAGCATTAAGGTTTTAAGTGTGAGGTAAAGTGGTATAATAGAATTAATTGAAAACAAGGGGAGGATAATTATGAATTCACATGACAAGGGGAGAATTATTATGAAATCAAAAAATAAACTGCTGATTTTTCTGGGAGCATATTTATCTGTCGGAGTTCTGTTTTTAGCCTTCTGTAAAAGGTTTGTGACCGGCGGATGTTGCTTTGGTACAAAAGACAAATAGTATTACTTTGCATCTGAGGGGCTGAACAATGGTTTGGTCCCTTTTTATCGAATCGGAAATATCGTTTAAAAGAAATTTGATAAAGGACAAGGGATTGATATGGGTGTTAGTATTTTTCAGGTTGCAGGGCCGATTATGATCGGTCCGTCCAGTTCCCATACAGCGGGAGCCGCAAGACTGGGGAGAATAGCGGCGAAGCTTGCAGATGATTTTGATTTTGTATCCTTCGGCCTCCATGGCTCTTTTGCCAAAACCGGAAAGGGTCACGGAACAGACAAAGCCTTGCTGGCGGGGGTGATGGGAATACGGGAGGATGACGAAGCCATCGCCAACGCATATGCCATCGCGGATACAGCGAAAATTGGTTATGAATTCCACGATGTGGATCTTCCGGGCACGCATGAGAACTCAGTACGGATTGCATTCTACAAAGATGATGCACTCCTGTGTCAGGTGGACGGCTCCTCTCTGGGCGGTGGGGAAGTGCGGATCAGCAGGATCGACGGCTACGAGGTGGAGCTATCGGGAAATCTACCAACAATTTTTATCCGCCAGAAGGACACACGCGGCGTTCTCAGCCATATAACCACTACGCTTGCGGAAGGCGGGATCAATATCGCCACTATGAAGGTTAGCAGAAAAAACAGGAGCGAAGAAGCGACCTGTGTGATCGAGGTGGATGATGTGATCGAGGAAGAGATAGTAAAGAAAATGGAAAACAACCCTAATATTTATGGGGTTAAATTTATAAAACTGTAGATGGCGACTGGAGGTAATAACGATGTACCATAGCTGCAGACAATTGTTGGAAATGGCGGAAACACGGAACGTGCCGCTCCACGAAATCGTAATAGAGAATGAAATGAAGCATAGTGATATGAGTAGATCAGAAGTGATGGAACATATGAAGGAACGATACGGAATCATGTTTACATCCGCCGAAAAGGCGCTGGACCAGCCATTGCCCACGGAAGGAAGCCTGATCACGGGAATTGCTTCCACGCAATACCGGTATTCCCAATCCGGCGATACGCTATGCGGAAAATTTATCAATACCGTAATGGCAAGGGCTTTGTCCTGCAGTGAGGTGAATGCTTCCATGGGGAAGATCTGCGCGATGCCCACGGCGGGCTCCTGCGGCATCGTTCCGGCAGTACTGATTTCGGTAGGCGAGAAGTATGAAAAAATGCAAGAGGATGTGATCAACGCATTGATTACGGCGAGTGGTCTTGGTGCTGTCGTTGTGGAGAATGCCACAGTGGCGGGGTCAGAGGGAGGATGTCAAGCAGAGTGCGGCGTGGCTGCGGGTATGGCAGCGGCGGGGGCTGTCGAACTTTCGGGTGGAACACCGGCGATGTCGATGGAAGCATTCTCGTTGGCGCTGATCAATATAATGGGTCTCGTCTGCGACCCTGTTGCGGGTCTCGTGCAGATACCGTGTGCGCAAAGGAATGCATCCCAGGCAGTCAATGCGCTGCTCAGCGCAGATCTGGCATTGGGAGGGTCCAAATTCCCGATTCCGACGGATGAGGTGATCGACGCCATGTACAAGGTGGGCAAGCTTTTGCCTGTCCAGCTCCGGGAAACAGCCATGGGGGGAATCGCGGCCACGGAAACAGCAAAGAAAATTACAGAGAAGATCTTTGGGCATTGAAATAAATATTTGATTTCAAGCCTTTTCGTGATAAGATAAAAGTGAGCCTACGCTCACTTTTGTCTTATTATCGAATAGGAAATATCGTTTCCTGTTCGTAGCCACTTAATGGAGAAGAAATGATGAAATATATGACTGCAAATGAAACCTTTCGCAAAATACCGGAAGAGAAGCAAAACAAGATTATCGAGGCTGCCTTGCATGAATTCGCGCAATACGGCTACAGTGAAGCGAACATTAATAAAATTGCAGAGCGTGCCAATATCAGCGTAGGCTCTCTGTATAAATATTTCAACGACAAACAAAACCTATACCAGACCATCGTCGATATTTCTACAGAGACGCTGAAGACGGTACTGGGTCAGATCGTCAGTGAAGAGGACGACCTCTTTGAGATCATAGAAAAGATTATCAGGGCGATTCAAAAGCATGCAAGGCTCCATGAGAACATGTTCAAGCTATACAATGAAATGACGGCGGAAAACAATTCTGAGCTCACCTGGAAAACCGCTGGTAGTGTGGAAGGGGTCACGGCGGAGCTTTACGCCGCGCTGATCGGAAAAGCGCAGAAGCAGTGTGTTGCCGGCAAAGAGTTCGACCCCAGGTATTTTGCATTTTTTCTGGACAACCTGTTTGTGTTGCTGCAGTTTTCCTACTCCTGCGAGTATTACAAGGAACGGCTTAAGATGTATGTTGGTGAAAGCGCGATTCATGATGATGAGCTCATGTGTGCGCAGCTTCTTAAGTTTATTAAGGGCGCATTTTGTTAAGAATGTTGAATAGGAAACGAAAATAAAAACAAGAAGCAGTAAGAAACTTGCTTCTTGTTTTTTTATTTCGATAGAATTAACGGCCATTCCGTAAAACTTTATTCTGTATATTTCCAAGGCCGTTATTGTTGGAGTTCTGAACATTTTTTAAATTGTCATTTTGGCTGTTGCTCAAGTCTCTGTTTTCTTGAGAATTTCTAAATCCATTGTTTTGCGTGTTTTTGAAATTTTTATTATTTTTATTCTTGTCCATAATAAATCACCTCCAATTATAGTTTTCTCAAATAAAAGGTCACTATCCGAAGAATGATTACCTATAAATAATAAAAATTGGTTTAAATATAAGTAGTACTGTTATTCAGAGAATTCAAACTCTCTGATATCCTCAGAGCTGACATTCTGCGTGTTTCTTAAATCATTTTTATTTTTTTGATCTATTTCTTTATCCTGTGAGTTTCTAAATTGAGTATTGTTGCTACACTGAGCATTTTTTGATTCTTTGTTATTTGTGTTGTTGTCCATTTTGATATCACCTCCGGTATAAAGTATTCGCAATTTCTTTTTTTTTATACTGCAAACCAACCGATGGTGGTAGCTCAGGATCTTTAACAGTTCGTTTGATTTAGTTTTTTGAAGGCTTTGGCATTGTTTCTATACAATGATTTGAATACCGGAAAGTATTCGTTATAAACACGGGCATTGGATTCGTTGGGTGAGTAACGGTGAGCGATAGGGATCAAATTTTTGGAGGATTCAATGTTGTCGATCAAACCAAGGCCCACGGCAATCACGATGGCGGCCCCAACGGCACCAACGTTTTGAGGGCTGTCTACCACCTCCACGTGACGATTGAGAACATTAGAAAGGATTTGACAGGTAAGGGGAGACAAGGCGCCTCCACCGACCAGTCTGATAGCCGGTGACGTTTGAATGCACTTTTCCATTGACTCCAGCTGCCACTTTAGGTGATAACATACTCCCTCCAAAACAGCGTGGATCATCTCCGTTTTTCCTGTCTCCAGGCCGATGTTGAAAAACATTCCCCTAGCATTGGGATCTTCAAAAGGACAGCGGTTCCCATGAAGCCAGGGTGTAAAAATAACGCCGTTGCTTCCCGGAGGTACATCCTTAATGCAGAACATCATATAATCATAAAGACTTTTGTGAATGCATTCCGGGTCATCGCAAATTTCTTTCTTTTCAAGGAAAAGATCGATTTCATCCAGGGCAAGATGATCGCGTACCCATTCAAGACATTTCCCTGCCGTTTCCAGCTCAGCAAAGAAATGATAGGAATTCGGATCCGCGCCCACAATGGAAGCCGTCATACTTTTTAGGCTCAGAAGCTGCTTCCTTACGATGGTAGAGACCCAACCGGAGGTTCCCATATAGATGTGGGTATCTCCTTCCGACACGGCACCCGCGCCTACTCCGATGAGAGAGGCATCGCCTCCACCGGCAAAAACGGGCGTGCCGGGCAGCAGTCCCAATTCCAAGGCGGCGTCTTCGGTAATGGTTCCGACTAAATCGATTGATTTACAAATAGCTGGGAGGTGGTCCATGTTGACGCCCATCATTTTGCAGAGCTCTCTGTTGAATCCCTTTCTCCCTTTCCTTGTATCGTAGAGCAGCGTTGCAAAGGCGCTGTCTTCCGACATGACAAATTTATGACAGGTTTTATATACAAGGAAATCCTTAACATCAAGCCATTTGTAAACTCTGCTGAATAACTCCGGTTCATTGTTTTTCACCCAGTTGTATTTCCAAACGGGATCCTTGACACTGGCAGAAACCGCACCGGTGATCCGCAGGGAACGGAACAATTTGTAGAGATTCAGACCTGAAACTTTCACGCCCCTCATGATGCCCATTTCCATTTCATTCCCGGCCCGGCTGTCCATATAACTCATGGCGTTTCTCACAGGGACTCCGTCTTGATCCACGAGGACAAGGGACTGCATTTGAGCACAGAAGGAAACGCCTTCAATGGCGTGTTTTGGAATCGGAGTTTTTTCAAATATCTGTGCGGTCGTACGGCACATGGCCTGCCACCAATGATTCGGATCCTGTTCGGCTCCTCCGTTACCGGTGATCAAAATCGGGTAATTCGCAGTTGCACTGGCGACCAATTCAATCTGATTTGAGATCTCAAAGAGACAGGTCTTGATTCCGGTTGTACCGATATCATACGAAATCACATAGGTAGACATTATTGAGCACCTCTTTTCCCTGACTGCGCTTCCTTCTCGTTCCATAACGGAGCCCGGCCCAAAAGCAGAGAAGGAGGATTTCAGCATTGATTCCATGAAAAAACTCTTTCAGAATAAGGCTTACCTGCTCGCATTGCTTGTTTGCTTTGTTTCGATTGGCGTTTTCAACACCATCCTGACCTTGATCGAATCGATCCTTCTTCCCAGAGGGATCACCTCAATGGAAGCGGGTATTATTGGCGCTGTTTTTGTGATCGCGGGAGTGGTTGGCGCGATTATTCTACCGATCCTGTCAGACA
>Ga0366800_1088_pt1 | contig 12744 bp, 9 predicted proteins | sample BONcelN113001E14_FD_207034 | JGI IMG/M metagenome (GOLD analysis project Ga0366800, IMG submission 207034) | Enriched cells from coal bed in the Powder River Basin, Montana, United States - BONCAT cells N11 rep3 HSBNCT.N11.300.1.E14 ...
CATGTAAAGCAGCTGACGGTACCGATTGCAGAAATTATGGACTTGTTGACGGCATACCGGAAGCTAAAGCCTTGTTTGCAGAGATGCTGGAGGTTTCGCCAAAAGAAATCATTATCGGTGAAAACGCAAGCTTAAGCTTGATGTATGATTCAATAGCAAGAGCCATGATGTTTGGAGTATATGGCGGAGCCAATCCCTGGGGCAGACAGAAGGCAGTTAAATTTCTTTGCCCCAGTCCCGGATACGACAGGCATTTCGCTATAACTGAGCTTTTTAACATAGAAATGATCACAATTGATATGAAGCCGGACGGTCCTGATATGGACAGAATAGAAGAGCTTGTATCAAAGGATGAAGCAATAAAAGGTATCTGGTGTACTCCCAAGTACAGCAATCCTGAGGGAATCACTTATTCTGATGATGTGGTAAAGCGCTTTGCAAATATGAAAACCAAAGCTGATGATTTCAGGATATTCTGGGATAATGCATACACTGTTCATCATCTCACTGAAAATCACGATAAGCTGATGAATATAATGCACTCTTGCAAAGATGCAGGAAACCCCGACAGAGTATTCATATTCGGTTCAACTTCAAAAATTACATTTCCCGGCGCCGGAATAGCTGTTATGGCAGCTAGTGAAAATAATATAGCTTTTATTAAAAAACAGCTTGGAATTATGACCATTGGTCCTGATAAAATAAATCAACTCAGACATGTAGCTTTCCTTAAAAATATTGAGGGTATTGAAGCCCAGATGAAGAAGCATGCTGAAATACTCAAGCCGAAATTCGACATGGTGCTGGATATCCTTGAAAATGAGCTTGGAGATAAAGAAATAGCATGGTGGAACAAGCCTAACGGCGGTTATTTTATCAGCTTCAACACATTGCCCGGGTGCGCAAGGGAAGTTGTTAAAATGGCAGCTGATGCGGGTGTGGTAATGACTCCGGCTGGTGCAACCTATCCCTATGGCAGGGATCCTCTGGACAGAAACATAAGAATTGCACCTACAATGCCTCCTGTGTCAGAGCTTAAAAAGGCAATGGATTTACTATGTGTATGCGTTCAGATTGCAAGTATAAAAAAGATTTTAGCGAAATGAGATTTCCTATATACAATAAAGCGTGGTAATCTCTTTTTAGCAATGAATCTTCTATAAATGATAAACCTTATAGTATTAATACGAAGTTGTTGTATATAAATACTTGATTTATGGCTGACAGAGTAATATAATTGTTTCGGGTTTCCGTCTTATGGACGGGGTGCCTTGAAGCAATCTTATATTCATAAAGATTTGGCGGGATCCTTATGATCCCGCACTTTTTTTGTGATGAGGGGGACACACCTCTCTCGAGCAAGAGGTACTCCCTTTACGCCTGAGGAATGTCCCCCTTTGATTGTAAGGGACACATCTCTCCGAGCAAGACGTATTACTTTTGCGTTGAGAAATGTCCCCGTTTGAAATGTAGGTGTAATTTGAATGCAGAGTTTGGAGGTAGGGAAGTTTGAAAAATACTTATGAGAGCCCCTTTAATGCAAGATATGCCAGCAGGGAAATGCAGGAGCTGTTTTCCAGCGATATGAAATTCAAGACCTGGAGAAAGCTGTGGATAGCCCTGGCAGAAGCTGAAATGGAAATGGGACTTAACGTAACTCAGGATCAAATAGACGAAATGAAAAAATTCAAAGACGATATAAACTATGAAGCAGCCGAGATGAAAGAGAGAGAAGTACGTCATGACGTCATGGCGCATGTACATGCATACGGAGAACAATGTCCCAACGCCAGGGGTATAATTCATCTTGGTGCAACCTCCTGCTTTGTTGGTGACAATACGGATATTATTGTGATGACAGAAGCCCTTGGTCTGGTTAAGGCAAAACTGGCGGCAGTTATTAAAACTCTGTCCGAATTTGCTCTGAAATATAAAGACATGCCCACTCTCGGGTTTACCCACTATCAGCCGGCACAGCCGGTTACAGTTGGAAAAAGGGCCTGCTTGTGGATACAGGATCTTATGATTGATCTTGAGGATCTTATATATCTGCTTTCGGGTATGAAGCTTCTTGGAAATAAGGGAACAACCGGAACGCAGGCTAGTTTTCTGTCACTTTTTGATGGAGATGGAGAAAAAGTTAAAAAGCTGGAAGTGTTAATTGCCAAAAAGGCAGGCTTTGATAATGTTTATCCGGTTTCAGGCCAGACATATACCCGCAAGCAGGATAGCCGTGTTCTTAATGTCTTGAGCGGTATAGCCCAAAGTGCTTATAAATTCAGCAATGATATAAGACTTCTGCAAAGCATGAAGGAAATAGAAGAGCCTTTCGAATCCAAACAGATAGGTTCTTCGGCCATGGCTTATAAACGTAATCCCATGAGATCGGAGAGGATATCGGCACTTGCCAGATATGTTATTGTTGACGCCTTGAATCCTGCAATTACAGCTTCAACCCAATGGTTTGAAAGAACTCTGGATGATTCGGCAAACAGGCGTATTAGCGTTCCTGAGGCCTTTCTTGCAACAGATGCAATTCTTAATATTTATGCGAATGTAGCCGATGGACTGGTAGTCTATCCTAAAGTTATAGAAAAGCATTTAATGGAGGAGCTTCCTTTCATGGCAACTGAAAATATAATGATGGAAGCTGTTAAAAAGGGAGGGGACAGGCAAGAGCTTCATGAAAGGATAAGAATACACTCCATGGAGGCGGCCAAACAGGTTAAGGTTTTCGGCAATGCAAATGATCTTATAGACAGAATTGCTGCAGACTCTTTATTTGGAATGAGCTATGATGAAATTATGTCGGTAATGGATGCGAAGAATTATATAGGAAGAGCGCCGCAGCAGGTTGAGGAATTTATTAACGAGCACGTTTCTCCGGCCCTTTCAGGTATTCAAACAAGTGAGATTAGCGTAGAGTTAAAGGTATAAAATACATTTTGTTGAAGAAATAAAAATATTATTAAAAATATTATCTTATTATGTTGAAATAAGATAGTATTTATATTAAAATTAGTAAAGATGTAATAATGTGCTGCTATGCTAACATATCGTTTTTTGTTCAGGGGGAGAAATATGATGATTAACAAGTACAGCAATGTTCCTCTATATTCACAGTTGAAAAACATGATTATAGACAAGATTGAAAACGGTGAATATGGAGAAGAAACTAAAATCCCTTCAGAACAGGAATTGTGCGAGCAGTACGATATAAGCAGACCTACAGTAAGGCAGGCAGTAAGTGAGCTTACCACCAACGGATATCTTTATAAGGAAAAGGGGAAGGGCACCTTTGTTGCAAAAACCAAATCCAAGGTTGATATTAAGAGCTATACAGGCTTCACCGATTCCATTCTTGACAGCCAGGAACCAGGGAAGCACAATATAATTTCCATAAAAAGCATAAACAGCAACAGCTTGAAATGTCTAGAGGACTTGTTCGGTTCATCCGTAAGTCATAACCAGCAGCACAACTTTGCAGAGGTTATATATATTGTCACTCAGAAAAACGATGTATTGTCATATAACATCTCATATATACCACTGGGCTTGTTCCCAGCCATAATTGAAGATATAAAGGCCAACAAGCCTTCCTTTGAAATCCTCAGAGGGAAATATCCGCTATTGCCCGTTAAGACTAAAAGTACTGTTGATATTATATATACAAGCCAGGAGGACGCACAATATTTACATGTGCAAACAGGTAATGCTCTGATAAAGATAGATAATATTCTTTATTCAAAAAGCGGGCAGGTTGTAGAATATGTTGTAGCAAAATACAGGGCTGACAAATGCAAGCTTGTGTTCGAGAACAACAAGTAAAATTGATATTTGAGCATTATTTTATTCTGATTCCCCAGATTTTACTTCCTCTGGTGCCGACAACTATCATATCGTCATATACAGCGGGCGATGCTTCTATATTTGCCTCCAGCGGCAGTGAATCAAGCTTTTTACCTGTAGTACCTTCAAAAAGATTCATATAACCGCCGGAATCACAGGCTATAAGATAGGATTTGCCTTCCTTTGTGTAGATGGCGACAGGCGAACTCCAGCTGTAAAATTTCATGTTGACCTTCCATTTTTCCTTGCCGGTCTCCCTATCAAGTGCAATCAAGGTGCTGCCATTGGTTTTCATATCAGTCTTGGCAATATTGTAAATAACCAGGTCGCTTATATCATGTTTCCCAAGAACAGGAGAGGCAAGAGCTCCGCCATTTGTATGTGAATCATATAAGGCGGGTATTTTCCTTTCCCACACAAGGTCTCCGGTGAGTGCATTCAGCTTCTTAATATAGGACGCACCTGCTTTCTGATGGTGATCGACTTCATTGGCAGTATAAAGATAAACTCCCGAGTCGGTTTCTTCCAATGCGGTAGTACTGTCGGTATCATCTATGACATCTCTGACCCAGACAGGCTTTAGTGTATTAAGATCAACACATTGGAAAAGCCCGCTGTTGTCGGCAAAATAAATATAGTTTTTATAAACAACAGGCGAATTCTCTATCCCTATCTTTGAGCTTATAGGGGAGCGATACCTGTATTTGACAAGGTCAGGGCTTATGGAAATAGTCTTCTTTTCAGGCTGGAAGCTAGTATTCAGCTTTCCTGTATAGATTATGCCGTTTTCACCGCATTCAATAAATGTGTCGGTTTTTGCATCAATTAAGGCACCGGAATCAAAAGCACCCCAATATCTGAATTTATCCGGATCCATACCATCCAAAAAATAAAGCTGCTTTTGATTTATAAGGTTAAAGATCCTATAGCCAATGGGAATCTTTTTTCCGGCAACTTCAGGAATACCCTGTCCGGCATATAAAAGGGGATAGCCCCTGGGATCAACGGCAACACTGCCTTTGTGGGAAGAGCCTACATCTATTGGAGGACGGGTAGGCTTGCCATCCTCAAGATCCAGAAAATATATCTTGCCATCCAGTGTGGCATAAATAACTTCTTTAAGATTGGATTTTTTCTTTTTTTCAGGTAAAATATTCATTATATTTTTAACTTCATCAGACCATTTTACTATTGCCGGCTGCCCAGTCCAGCCAACACCGGTCCAGATGTCAATCCGGCCGTTTTTAGTAAACCAGACCTTTTCCAGCTTCTGTAATTTAACGTCAGCAAAGCCGTAGCTTGCAGAGTCTCTGTAGTTATTGCCCCTGAAGCAGGTTACGCCTTCAAGGCTTGAATATTCATCCGATACAGGAAAATCGATATCGTATGACCTTTTAAATTCAGTGACGGGCTTTCTTTCAACCAGTACCTCGGAAAAAAAACCTTTATGCTGGGCGGGGAGGTTATCCAGAGGTATGGCTATCAAAGGTTTATCAGGCCTGGGAGTTTGAGTGACGGTTTTATTATCGGCTTTATCGTTAGTTTCAGTGTTTGTTTTCGGCTCAGGGGTTATATTCATATCAACAATATCCTGGGGCTCGGAAATTTTATTCTTATCCATATAAAAGAAACCAAAATATTTGACGCCATTAATTCCAATAACACCGCCGATACAAATAGCACTTATGACCACAAGTGCAATAAATAATTTAGAAAGAATGGATTTTCTTTTTTTATACCTTTTAACCCGCTTCATAATAATCCTTAAATTTAACATATTCACATTACATAATCTATTGTATATTTTACTTTATATTCTTTCAAAAAGAAAGAGAATACATGTTAATAAAAAATTATTACCACTGTATGAAATCATTAAGGGGATTGGAAAAAAATTTACTTATGATTACACGAAATAAAAATTTCGTGTAATCGAGTGGAGGGGAATTGTTGAAAATACAAGGATTATAGTATATTATTATTATATCAAAAATGTATTGGGGTTTTACATATGAAAAATATTTCCGATTTTGAGATGCCTTTTGTTTTAAGAGATTTTCTTAACTATCTCCAGACTATCAGAGGAAAATCCGTTAACACTGTTCTTGTTTATTTTTATGACCTCAGGTTGTTTTTTCGTTTTCTTAAAATTCACAACAAGCTGGTTGACAAAAAAACTGAATTTAATGAAATTGATATTACAGACATTGATATAAACCTGATTAAAAATATTACGCTAAGTGATTTATATTCATTTATGTCCTATGTAAGCAATAACCGTGACAATACTTCTCATGCCCGTGCCAGAAAAGTTGCCAGTTTAAAGTCCTTTTTCAACTACATGGCCAACAAGGCAAAGCTGATTTCCTCAAATCCTGCAAGTGAATTGGAATCACCGAAGATTGTTAAAAGATTACCAAGGTATTTGAATATTGAAGAAAGCAAACAGCTTCTATCATCTGTATCCGGTGAAAATCCCGAGCGTGATTATGCTATTATTGTCTTATTTCTAAATTGTGGAATGAGGCTTTCAGAACTGGTGGGTATAAACCTGAATAATATAAAAGACAACAGCCTTACGGTTATCGGAAAAGGTGACAAAGAGCGGACAATACCCTTGAATGCCGCCTGTATACAGGCTCTTGAAGCATATATGGCAGTACGTAAGGTTAATAGCGTCAAGGATAGGAATGCGCTGTTTTTAAGTGAACGTAAACAGCGTATAAGCAAGGAATCAGTGCAAAAGATTGTTAAAAGATATATTAAGGATGCAGGTCTTGACCCGCAGCGCTACTCTACCCACAAGCTAAGGCACACGGCCGCCACATTAATGTACAGATATGGCAATGTAGACATCAGGACACTGCAGGAGCTGCTGGGCCATGAAAGCATTGCAACCACTGAAATATATACGCATCTGGGCAAACAGCAGCTAAAAGATGCTGTAGACAGCAACCCCCTGTCAAATTTTAAAAGATCTGCTGAGCATAAAAATGATAAAAAATGACTAACTATATTACTGCAGCTAAACAAACACTAATTTATCGGCATTTATGCGCCTTACAGAAATATCGAAAACGCTTTAACGCGCTATTTCTGTAAGGATAATTAAAATGTTTCCTGTAGTACTATTTACTTATTAATTAAACTTAATTATAATGTTAAAGGTTGAAAAAATGCCAATGAAATGCTTTTATAAAAGTGATAATGGAACCAATTGACTGAATAACCGGTCTTAATTATTGTATATAGAGGCATTTGCTTGTACTGTGGGATGTTTCATACGGCACAAAGAGGACGTGGAGGTTTATATTGAATTTAAGAAAGTTTTACTTGATTACTACCATAGTAGTATCTGCGTTCTTGTTTATCGCAGGTATTGCAGTATTTAACTATATTAATGCCGGCGGACTGGGTGACAGCCTGTCTGCAAATTCCAACAATACCATTAACGATATCTTTAAACCTTTTATGAAAAGTAGAGGTCCCTTTAACGTACTGGTTCTTGGCGGCGACAAGGTAAACAAGAATTCCGATACCATGATGCTGGTGAATTTTGACCCTGTCACTTATAAGATCAATGTAATGTCCATCCCCAGAGATACAAAGGTGAAAATAGAAAAAAACTATCGCAAAATCAATTACGCCTATCCCCACGGTGGTGAGGATCTGGCCGTTCAGACCGTTTCCGGGCTTATGGACGTAAATATCAAATATTTTGTGTTTGTAGATACCGCTGCCTTCCGGAAAATCATAGATTTGCTTGGCGGCGTTGAAATAAATGTTCCGGCAGATATGGACTATGATGACCCCACACAGAATCTTCATATTCATTTGAAAAAAGGTGTTAAGACATTAAATGGAGATGAATCCGAGCAGTTTATCCGATTCAGGGATCCCAACAAATGGACCAAGGAAATCAGGAAATATTATGACGGCAGCGATTTGAAAAGAATTGAAGCTCAGCAGTATTTTGTCAAAGAATTCATCAGGCAGAAATTCACTTTGCAATATATTACAAGGATAAACAGTATTATTAATGTGATTTTTGAGAATATTGAAACGAATTTTACATTAAATGAAATTGTTAAGCTGTCAGGCCTTGTCAGCAAAATAAATGGCGAAAGCATCAATTTCATATCCATGCCCGGCACAACACTGGATGGTTCACCCTGGTATTATCTTTGTGATGTGGAAAAAACCCGTGAAATTACAGCGACTGAATTTAAGTGCAGCGAAAGCTATATTCCAATAGAAAATTCAGCAAAAGAGGTTTATACAAAAACAGATATAAATAAAGATAATACAACTGTAAATACCACTACTAAAAGCAGTACGGGAACAAAAAGTACAACAAAAAACAATCCGTCAAACAGTGATTCATCCTTAAGTGGACCTCAGACGCCCGCTCCTTGATACTTTAATTAAATATGTAATATTATTTATTTCTTATTATTATATATTTAATATTGTATATAAGGAGTAACATATGTTGGAATTTATTGAAGGAGTCTTCTTTTTCATTAAAGATTTTATAAGTACTTTAGGTTACTTGGGAATTGGCTGCGGAATGCTTGTTGAAAGCGCATGCATCCCCCTCCCCAGCGAAATGATACTCCCACTTGCGGGCTTTATGGTTGCAGACGGCAGGATTGATCTTTGGCTGGCTAATATGGCGGTGGCAACCGGAAGCCTTATTGGCTCCACTCTGGCTTATATCGTGGGTTACTATGGCGGGAGGCCTGTAATACTTAAATACGGAAAGTATTTCTTTGTTTCCCGTGAGCATTTTTATAAATCGGAAAACACCTTTAAAAAATATGGGTCAGCAGCAGTTTTTTTTGGAAGGCTCCTCCCTGTCATTCGCACCTTCATCTCCCTCCCTGCCGGTATTGCAAGGATGGACTACGGAAAATTCCTTATGTATTCTTTAATTGGTATGATTCCATGGAATTTCATGCTGATTTTCCTGGGCTTCAAGCTGGGTTCAAATTATGAAACCGTAGTGCGTCCAATATTTAAAAAATTTGAATATACAGTAATAATTGCTTTAGCCCTTGTCATTCTGTTCATGGTTCTCAGGCCATTATTTAAAAGAAAAAAGAAGCATGCCTAGGCTGCTCCTTTTTATATAATCGATGGTTCAATAAAGCTGCACAAGGCATCGAACCCCTGCAGTTTTTGGCCATAGCTTTAGCAATTCCGCTAATGAAAGAGTCGATGAGGATCATCCCCATTGACACTTTATCAGCTCTCGAAGAATACCTTGTATGCTCTGAAGGAGGTATATACATCGATTTTGTTTGTTATTTCAAATGGTGCATGCATTGATAATACAGGCACTCCGCAGTCTATTACGTCTACTCCCAGATTTGCAACATACAGTGCAATGGTTCCTCCACCGCCCATATCAACTTTGCCAAGCTCACCTGTTTGCCAGATGATACCCTTGCTGTTGAAAAGCAGCCTTAGTTCTCCTATGAATTCGGCATTTGCATCACTTGCGCCGGATTTACCTCTGGAGCCTGTATACTTTTGCAGTATTACGCCCTTCCCCATATATGTTGCATTTTTCTTATCGTTAACACTATCAAAATTGGGATCCACTCCGGCATTTACATCGGCTGACAGCATCCTTGACTTGTTCAGGCAGTTTCTTAATACTATATCATTGTAATTATCACTGGAATTGGCACATAGATTAGCCAGAAAATCTTCCAGCATATTTGACTCAGCTCCTGTGTTGCCTACGCTTCCGATTTCCTCCTTGTCGGTAAGTATCAGGACAGAGGTCCTCTCTACTTCTTCAAGAGAAAAGGCTGCCATCAATGACGGATATGCACATACCCTGTCATCCTGGCCATATGCGCCGATCATGCTTCTGTCGAAGCCAACGTCCTTAGCTTTAAATGCCGGTACAATTTCCAGCTCTGCAGTTTGGAAATCCTCTTCAACTATGCCATATTTCTGATTTAAAAGATTAAGTATGTTCAATTTTACTTTTTCTTTAACCTTTTCATCATTAAAGGGAATGGAGCCTATAAGTACATTTAAGCCCTCCCCTGTTATTCCTTCACTCATTTTTTTCGCCATCTGCTCCTGAGCCAGGTGCGGCAGCAGGTCGGTAATTGTAAGCACAGGATCTATCTCATCTTCGCCAACAACAATGTTTATAAGCTCACCATTGCCTTTTACTATAACTCCATGAATTGAGAGTGGTATTGCCACCCACTGGTATTTTTTTATACCGCCATAATAGTGAGTTTTCAGCAAAGCCATTTCAGTATCTTCATATACCGGATTTTGCTTAAGATCCAGTCGTGGGGCGTCAATATGAGCACCGACGATATTTACACCTGCTTCAATGGGCTGTTGGCCAATTATTGCCATTAAAACTGATTTTTTACGATGTATGCTGTATACTTTCATCCCAGGGACAAGCTTCTTTTTATTTTTAATGATATCATCAAGAGATAAGAATCCATGCTGACGTGCAAGCTTACCTGCTTCATGAGCGAATTCTCTTTCTGTTTTTGAAGTGTCTAAAAACCTTTTATAGCCTTCGCAAAATTCAAAGGCATTCTTTTTATCCTCTTCTGTAGACTTTTCCCAAACGTTAGCAGCTTTAAAAAAAAGCTTTTCCTGTAGCTTCTGGCCTTCTGTCTTATTGTCTTCCATGCCATTTCCTCCCTGTAATTTAAATTCATGCTAGATATTATATACCTAATTTACATTTAAATAAACCAAATCATGATTATTTCTTGTGAAATCCTGATTATAATGCTAGAATATTTAAGGAAAACCTGGAGGTTACAAATGATTGACTGCCACGTACATAGTAAATTTTCAACTGACGGTGAAATGACGCCGGAGGCTGCCTGTGAAAAAGCCCTGGACATCGGATTGGAGGGCCTGATCTTTACAGACCATCTTGATTTGGATTTTCCTGGAGCAGACAGTTTTGATAATATCGATTTTTTAATATATTCTCAATACATGGATGAGCTTAAAGATAAATACCGGAATAGACTATTGGTTTTAAAGGGTATTGAAGCAGGCATTCAGCCTCATGTCCTGGAAGATAGCCTGAAAACTGTCAGAAGTGTTAATTTTGATTATGTCCTTGCGTCCGTTCATATAATTGGCGGAATTGATCCCTACTACAGGGATTATTATAATGGAAAGAGTATTAAAGAGGCTTATGAGCTTTACTTGCAGGAGATACTTTATACCATTGCAGCCTTTGAGGATTTTGACAATTTAGCACATCTGGAATACATCATAAGATATGCAGGTTATGATGACAGGACGCTAAGATATAACAACCATACCGATACATTTGATCAGATATTAAAAGCGCTTATAGTTCGTGGAAAGGGCTTTGAAATCAATACAGGCTCCTTCAGGGACAAGCCTGGGATAGTTACTGCACAATATGATGCTGCAGTATTAAAAAGATACCGGGAGCTTGGAGGAGAGATAATAAGCCTGGCTTCAGATGCCCACAATCCTATATATTTAGGGTATAAATTTGATTATTTCAAGGATTTGCTGCAAGACTGCGGTTTTAGTTATGTTACTCATTTCGAAAACAGAAAACCTGTATTTACGAAACTATAGAAATATTATCTACTTCTCTATTATTCCGCCACCTAATACTGTATCTCCTTCATAAAAAACAACAGCTTGTCCGGGTGTAACGGCTCTTTGGGGAGTTTCAAACTGCACCTCCACCCTGTCGTTTTCAACAGGCTTTATAAGTGCATCAGCTTCTTTGGCGGAATACCTTATTTTTACCTTGACTCTTCGGGGATTTCTTAGTGAATCAATTGATATGAAATTCAAATCTGAGGCAATAAGGCTGTCTGAAAATACTTCACTTCCGTCCCCCAAAACAACTGTATTGGTCATTTCATCAATTTCAACTACAAACATGGGTTTGCCGAAAGTGATACCCAGGCCCTTTCGCTGCCCTATGGTATAATGAATTATACCTTTATGCCTGCCCAGAATATTTCCCGATGTGTCGGTAAAATTACCCGGGATAGACTTATAATCAGTATTTTCGCATATAAACCTTCCATAATCATTGTCTTCAACAAAGCATATTTCCTGGCTGTCGGGCTTTGATGCCACTATAAGGCCAAGCTCGCCGGCAATTTCACGCACTCTGTCTTTGGTAAAATCACCAATGGGCATAAGGGTTCTGGAAAGCTGATCCTGAGTCAGAGTATATAATGCATATGTTTGATCCTTGCTTTGGGTTGCAGATTTTTTTAATAAAAATCTGTTTATGGAAGTATCATAATCTATGCGTGCGTAATGTCCGGTTGCTACATAATCCATTCCCATTGAAAGGGCTTTTTGCAGCAGTGCTTCAAATTTCACATATCTGTTACAGGCAATGCATGGATTTGGTGTCCTGCCCCTGACATATTCCCCAGTAAAATAATCAATGACCTTTTCTTTGAAAATATCCTTAAAATTTAATACATAATATGGTACACCAAGCTTGTCCGCTACTCTTCTGGCATCATCCACCGCAGACAGCGAGCAGCAGCCTCCCTCGTTCTTCTGTCTTTCGCTGTCCATGTCAGGCCATATCTGCATGGTTACTCCAAACACGTCATAGCCTTTTTCCAACAATACAGCGGCAGCGACAGAGCTATCCACGCCGCCGCTCATGCCAAGCATCACTTTTTCCTTTGAAGGCATAGTACATTAATCCTCGTCACCTAGATTATGAAGGTCTTCGCATCTTCTTCCGCATGCATTTCCGGTATCCTCTTCATCTAAAAGACCGTTTTTGCGCTTGTAATCTTCGATAGCAGATCTGATGGCTTCCTCTGCAAGATTTGAACAGTGCATTTTTACCGGAGGCAAACCGTCCAGGGC
>Ga0366800_1089_pt1 | contig 12514 bp, 7 predicted proteins | sample BONcelN113001E14_FD_207034 | JGI IMG/M metagenome (GOLD analysis project Ga0366800, IMG submission 207034) | Enriched cells from coal bed in the Powder River Basin, Montana, United States - BONCAT cells N11 rep3 HSBNCT.N11.300.1.E14 ...
ACAATAAACGGCTAGCGACCATCCTATCCCTCGTCAATGGTTCCTTTAAGGGTTCATTGGAATCCTTGAGAGCGATTAAGGATTTAAAGCAGAATCTGGTTTTAAATACGCTGAACGATCAGTTACAAACCGAAAAAATCATGAAGTTTGAATTAAGAGAGATCAGCAAGATGAGCGCACGCAATAAAATAAGAAGGAAGCAAGCGGCTACTTCTTTGGCAATCATCGGCAGCGAGAAATCGAGGAACACCCTAGAAAATGCCCTTTTAACGGAGAAGGACTATTCCGTTAAAATTTACATATCCAATGCGCTCACTGATATCCGCAAGGAAGGATCCCTAGATTTCATGATTAAGGCATTGATCGGAACCCACAAATGGTACAGGGTAAAAGCGATTTCAAACATACTGGAATTCGGTGCTGATTTTCATCCCCACTTCTTAAAAATGAAAGCAACCCGGGAGATCGAATGGATGGAATTATTGATCAAATATGCCGGTGAAAACTTGAATCATGATACGAAGGAATATCTTTTCGATTTTGCAGATCACTTTGACCGGATCCTCGACGAGGCGGAGAGTCAATACAAGGAGAAACAGAAGAACATGCAGACCCGTTACAAGCTGCAGTATTTGTCAAAGGATATGAACGATTTGCTTGAAATGGCCTGTCATTCGTTATCCAATTATTACTATAATGAATTTAACAAGGAAACCTATTGGGCAAGTGAGAATTCCATCATCCGCAGAAATGCATACTGGGCGCTTTCCAAGAGAAACAGCGCTGATAATTTCAAGATCCTGCTGGATCACTTGGCGGATGCACAGGATGAAAAAGCGCTGGTCGATGCATCTGCCAAGATGCTGGAAGGGAATCCGAGGCTCATCTACCTTGCGGAGGAAGCCTTCGAGAAGGAGCAAGACGAATCGATTAAAAGCCGGCTGGCAAAGATTTTGTCCAGCAGGATCGAATATTATATTATGCAGTTGGAATCCAAACAGGGCAAACAGGCAAGAGAAATTCTCAAACAGATCATAAAGAATGAACGGGTCAATGAGTTGATCGGTTTCCTGAACCTCAACAAGGATAAGGACGTGCAGAACACGCTGACCCATATCCTCAGGGAGAATGTGGATCCACAAGACTCCGTTGGCTTGGAGCTCAGGACCTATCTCAAGGATTCGGTGCTTGCAGAGTGGGGTGTAGAACGGTACATTGAAACGCAAAGCGGCCGGACACAGACAAAGGACAAGAAGCTCGTCCGGGCGGCTTTACTGATCACGTTCCTTGGATTTTTTTCCATACCGTTCATTTTTATGCTGCGATACTGGGATGTTATTTCAGTTTGGCCACTGATCGAACTGTTAGAGAGATATGTGATTGAATTTAATTACGGTTTGGCATATTACTCGATTATAATCAGTTCGAGCTTCCTTATTCTTATGGGGCTTTCCTATAACAATGTGAAAAAGCAATCCAGCCTCTGGAATCTTAAGAATATTTCCATGCTATTCCGCAGTGAAATGATCCCTTCTATTTCTATTATCGCACCGGCATACAATGAAGAAGTGACCATTGTTTCCAGTGTGAGGTCTCTGTTAAACCTGAAATACCCCGACTATGAGCTCATTGTCGTCAATGACGGCAGCATGGATGAGACGCTGAATAAACTGATTGAGGAATTTCGTCTGGTTCGTGTGAACTATCGGTATACGACCAGTCTGGAATCTTCGCCGATTCGCGGTATCTACAGGAATCCATCCTTGCCGAAGCTGGTGGTGATCGATAAAAGCAACGGTGGGAAGGCGGATGCGCTCAATGCGGGGATCAATGTTGCCAATAAGGAATATTTCTGCGGTATCGATTCGGATTCCATTTTGGAACCGGAGGCGCTGCTCAGACTGGCTTCTCTGACCCTTGACGAAAGTACGGAAACACCTGCGCTTGGAGGAAATGTTTTTCCCATCAACGGATGCAAGGTGGACAATGGGATGATTACAAAAATTCAAATTCCGAAGAGTTCTTTGGCAAGATTTCAGAATATCGAATATCTCAGAGCCTTTATGATAGGACGTCTAGGCTGGGAGAAGGTTCACAGTTTGATCATCATATCAGGCGCTTTCGGTCTTTTCAGGAAGGAACGGATCATTGGGATCGGCGGCTATATGACCACGCTGGGAAAATATCATAAAGATACCGTTGGGGAGGATATGGAGCTTGTGGTCCGAATTAGACGTCTGATGCATGAAATGGGGCTTCGGTTCAAAATCCTGTACGCTTACAATGCCAATTGCTGGACACAGGTCCCTGAAGATATGAAGAGCCTGAAAAGTCAGCGGTATCGCTGGCACCGCGGCCTGATCGATATCATGTACTTTCATAAACGAATGATTTTCAATCCAAAGTATAAAACGACAGGAATAATTGCGATGCCGTATTATCTTCTATTCGAAACGATCGGTCCTATGATCGAGGCACAGGGATATATCATGGTGGTCTGTGCGGCGCTTCTTGGAATCCTCGATGGGAGGATTGCGATGCTGCTGTTTATTGGAGTCATATTTTTAGGTATCATTAACTCCATCTCAGCTGTATTGATTGCAGAACGGGAAGATCAGTATTTCAGTCCAAAGGATATGGCGATTCTGCTGTTCTATGCGGTGATCGAGAACCTCGGACCACGACAGTGGATCAGCTTCTGGCGCATTCGAGGCCAGTTCAATGTCATTTTCGGCAAAGGCGGCTGGGGAAAAATTAAAAGAAAGGAGATTGATTGATATGAACCGATACAAGCATATTTATCGAATCGTACAGGTCTTCTTTGTTATGGTAACCGTGGCTTTGCTGCTAACCATCCTTCTTCCTATATGGATGTATGACGAAAAAGACAATTCCGATATCACATATAATATGATCGGCGGGGCGACTCTTTCGCAGGGAGCCGGCTGGATCACGGATTATAATAAAATGGACAGGGAAGATAAGGATGCCGACCTACTCTTTTTCCGGGATGCGAAAGCCCTAACAGAAGCAAATGAGAGGAAGCTTTCCGGGAAAGGGGTAATCTTTGAGCGTCTATTCAGTCAGGAAACCCTGAACCTTGATGTGAAAAGACGGCTTGAATATCTCACCGGAGCCAGCTACTCGGGATTCTGGGGGAAGACCTATGAGGACCTCGGCGACAGAGAGGTCGTGCCGGCCCTGTTAATCGCCCAATATGAAATAAATGCCCGGATCAAATGGAACTTCCATGGAGAAGGGATCCTAATTACTGATGGCAGCAAGGTCATCGTCCTGAAACAGGGAGAAGATTATAAAGGGCGCATGAAATGCAAAACTGTAAACGGTGAGATGACATATTACGGTTATTTTGAGATCACTTCGGGAGTTGGCCCTTTTGCAGGGGAGTTCTCACTGAACCTCACGGATACGGGGAGTGAAATTTTCGAAACCTATGATTTGCCGGAAGCCTTCCCTGCCATCTACAAATTCGAACGGAACCTTTACGACGGCTATTATTTTGCCGGAGACTTCAGTGCATTGAATATTGAAGAGCCTTATGCCTACGAAACCATGCCGTGGCTGCTGGGACACAAGGGCATTTATGAAAAATACAAGAACGAAGAGGTTTACTGGAAGGCTTACTTTCCGATCTTAAGCAAGCTCATCGCGGGAATGGAGTCCAGGAAGGAGACCGGTCAGCCTCTGGTGGCAAGGAAAGAGGCGGACAAGGGTGTTTTTCTTGCGGACTCGAAAAAAATCTATATCCGGGACGGGGAGGATAAAAAGCCGTTTTTCATAAAAGGAGTCAATCTGGGTGCCGCGCTGCCCGGCAAGGCCTTTACCGAATTCCCACAGGATAAGGAAACCTATTCCGGATGGCTGACACAGATGGCAAGCCTCAACGTGAATACGGTCCGTGTCTATACGCTGCTTCCACCTGCATTTTATCAGGCATACTATGAATATAACGCAACCCACGAGTCGGAACCGATTTATTTATTGCAGGAGATCTGGCCGGAGGAAGATCCGGAGGGGAATGATTATCTCAGGGAAAACTATAACGAAACCTATCGGAAGGAAATTGAATATGCTATTCGGGCTGTTCACGGCGATATAATCATACCCGAACGTTCCTATCGTTCTTACGGAATGTACGCCTACGACGTATCCCCTTACCTGATCGGCTACCTTGTCGGCAGGGAATTGGAACCGGATGAAGTATTGAGTACAGATCGGCAGAATGCGGGATATGGGTATCAAGGGGAGTATCTCTATTCAGAACAGTCGGCAACTCCGACGGAAGCCTGGCTGGCGCAGTCCTGTGACTATGTTTTGTCTCTGGAGGATGAGCGATACGAGAACAGACCTCTCACGGCAATCGTAAACTGGCCGACCCTTGATCCTCTGGAACATGACAGTGAATGGAATCCCTCTGGCAATAAGGATCTGCAATATAACGACAGAGCGGTAGTGGACATCAACAATATCGGGATGAATCCCGATAAAACAAACGGGTTTTTCGGCGCCTATCATATCTATCCGAATTATCCGGATTTCATAAATCATGATGTCGGGTACGATTCCTATGAGGACGAGCAGGGAAGATTCCGGTACGGAGGTTATCTGGAAGCCTTCCTGGAGCAGCATAAAAAGTATCCTGCGCTGGTGGCTGAATACGGAATTTCAACTAGTATGGCCACTGCGCACTACAGCCCGGACGGGTACCACCATGGTGGCCTCAGCGAAGCGGAACAGGCAAGCGGGATCATCCGAATGACCGATGCTATCGTAAAAGAGGGCTATGCCGGAGCGGTTATCTTTGAATGGATGGACGAGTGGGTCAAAAAGACCTGGACCACGGAAAACTATATGATCCCTTACAACCGCCACATGCTCTGGCATAACGTGATCGATCCGGAGCAGAATTACGGTCTCCTGGCATACCAGGCTGCCCCACCGGTGATGAAGACCATCTATGTCAGGACAAAGGAGGGAGATTCTCTCAAGCGGGTAGCAGTGGGACAGGACACAGCTTACCTGAACATTGAATTGACATTTGATAAGGAAAACGACCTTTCTGAGCCGATTTCTCTGGCACTGAGCACCTATGCGATGAAGGGCGAACCAAAGACCATATGGGAATTCAGCGTCCAGCTTGTTCCGGAACCGAAGCTCCTTGTCAATCCCGGCTATAACTGGGTGCAGGGACGATACGCTTCCATCAATGTGCCGTTACCCTCATTTGAAGAGATGATCCTGCAGACCAATGCGAAAAATCTGACGAAGGAGGGAGTTTTCACGCCGGCACAATACCTGAATTTGAGTCAACTGAAGGGATTGGTTACGGTGGAGGACCAAAAGGTGTGGATCCGTCTGCCCTATGGATTGATCGGTTTCTCCGATCCTTCCTCACAAAAAGTGCTGTACGACCCGGAATCATTTATACCGGATGGGATCGATCAAATCGGTGTGGAGGCTACTCCTGAGATCCGTATGAAAGTTGTTTATGATAAGAAAGAGGGGCTTGAAATGGGATATAAGACCATAGCCTGGGACGAACCGGATTATGTCGAGCGGCAGAAGGATAGCTTCAAGACCCTGTCAGATTATTTCAAAAAGCTAAAAATTTCAGATTGATGTTCAGAGATGCGTATGGTATAATCTTTTTCACGGGATAAAAAGTAAGTACCATGGGCGATTAACTCAGTTGGTAGAGTGTCACCTCGACAAGGTGGAAGTCGTTGGTTCGAGCCCAATATCGCCCACCATATTAGCTCGCCCAATTTGCATAGCAAATTGTGGGCGAACTTATGCAAGGAAATTTACAAATTTATAATTTGTAAATTTCGACTGCGAATTAGCCGTTTAAAGGGAAGCTGGAAGTATCCGGCTTCTTTTTTTCATTATGCAGGAAATATCGCTGAAAGCGATATTGACGGAATATCAAAGAAAGTACCTTAACCGTTGTCGCCCTTGAGGCGACATGTGGAAATAGGAATCTTTGATTCCGTCATTTCCACTTTTTTTATAATCATAATTAAGAATGGCCATCGCAAATAGGAAAGAAATTCCGTTAACAAATAGGAAAGAAATGTCGATAGTACTATTATCACAAGAATTTTTGGGTATTGAGATAGAATAGAGATTTGAGGAGAGGAATCAACTAATATGAAAAGAATCAGGACAACCATTATCGTAACGATTATGATGGCAGCTCTGCTGATCACAAGCATCCCGGTGTTTGCCTTCAGTCAGAATGAAAGCCGAAGCGTGGAGCGCTTTTTTATTGAAACACAGCTGCTGAAAGGCGACGGCACGGGATACGGACTTGACAAGACCGCCAGCCGTCTGGAGGGGATCATCATTTTAATCCGCCTGATGGGAAAAGAAGCGGACGCACAGGCGATGAAAGACCTTCCCAGCAGATTTACGGATGTGCCTGACTGGGCAAAGGGGTACGTGAACTACACCGATTCGGAAAACATTTCCAAAGGGGTAAGTGATACCCGATTTGGGGTCAGCGATAAAATGACTGCGGTTCAATATAACACTCTTCTGCTGCGAGTGCTTGGCTATGATGACAGCCGGGGCGACTTTCAATGGGACGCCTCGGTGGATAAGGCAGAGGAATTATCCATTCTGCCGGAAGATATGGCCGGACTGTACACGCGAAGTAAAACCTATACAAAAGGGGACCTAATGGAAACCTCATTCTGCTATTTGGAGGCGAACTATAAAGCGCAGGAAGAGACGCTGATTGGCAGGCTGATCGCAACCGGCGTGATTGCCGATGCGCTTGCGGGGAAATACGGTCTGGACGTGGAGGGTTGGGACAGCCTTACCACCGGCTTCCGCGACAATGACTACTTAAATTTTCAGGTCTCAGGTAGCACCTTAACCATTGGGGGAACCAGCGAAGATAAAAATAAGACGTATCTTTTGGTACGTGTGGTCGACACCGATACGGAAGTGAAAAAAGCCGATGGGGTTGGGCGCATAGGCAGTGACGGCCGGTATGACATCGATCTATCTCTGGGCAGACTTGCCGAGGGGGAATACTATGTGGATGTTTATGGAAATGACGAACGATACAATTTTTATAACAGCATTGTCTTATCCAACGTCATTCTGAAAAAGACGGACGAGGGCTTGTTTTTAAAAGCTTCTCCGGCTTACGGTCAGAACTTGAGAATTTACAACGGGAATCGACCGGATGCAACGGATTATGAAATGACGCCGAACACCAGATCCATGAATGAATTTGTTAAAGCCATTTCCGATTTGGAAGCGGAAATCACCAGCGGCATCGCAGACGATTATGGGAAGCTACAGGCAATCCATGACTGGGTGGCGGAAGAAATCTATTATGATAAAGATTTCTTGAACGGGAAGACGAAGCGGACCAATATCAATTCGATTGCTGTGCTGGACGGTCGATATGCTGTATGCAGCGGATATGCAAATCTAACCAATGATCTGCTTGCGGCGGCAGGGATACCGAGCCGGCAGGTCATCGGTTATGCCCTTGGAATCACCAGCGAGGGTGGTTGGGATGATGTGGATCAGCGAAACGTGGATCCGAATCATGTCTGGAATGAGGTGTACATTGACGGTCGATGGATTATTGTCGATGCGACCTGGGACTCTTCAAACAAGTACGAAGGCGGGATATTTACGGACGGCGAGGGCATCTCGCAGCTGTATTTTGATGTAACCATACCGTTCTTCTCCAACACGCACAAGGCCATCCTTCCATAACCATCCGATGCGGAATCTGTCAAATAAACTGAATGGGGACTCTTTGCAAAAATTTTGATTATTTTCTGCATGTAAAGTATAATAGAGACAAGATCGTGTTACCGGATATTTGCCATGCAAATGGGAAATGGGTTTAACAAAATTGAACATGGTAGTTAGGTGGGAGTCATGAATGGAGAAGGAAGAAGAACCAAAATCATAGAAATCTTACAGAATAGGGAAGAAGCAGTTTCCGGGGCAGAGCTGGCAAAAATGCTCAATGTGAGCAGGCAGGTCATCGTTCAGGATATTGCATTGCTCAGGGCGGTGAATCGCAATATTATTTCTACAACAAAGGGATATGTGCTCTATGTTAAGGAAGTGCAGAAGGTTAACCGCTGCTTTCTGGTCAAGCATTCTGATGACGAGATTGAGGATGAGCTCTGCACCATCGTTGACAACGGCGGAAAGGTGATGGATGTCATCGTGATGCACGACATTTACGGAGAAATTTCCACAGGCCTCATCATAAAAAACCGGCAGGAAGTCTATGACTTTGTGGAAAAATTGAAGAGTCACAAGACGATTCCGTTAAAGGATTTGACCGGCGGCGTCCATCTTCATACGGTAGAGGCCGATTCTGAGGCGATTCTGGATTCCATCGAAAAAAAATTAAGAGAAAAAAAATACCTGATTGAAGATCAGGGATAGAGAGAATAGATTTCAATAAAAGATAAAGGATCATGGATCATGAAACAGTTTGACGTGCTGATCATCGGGGCGGGTGCAGTGGGAAACGCCATTGCAAGAGAAATTTCAAAAAAGAATACAGTGACTGTGGGTGTGCTGGAAAAGGAGCCGGATACGGCTTTTGGCATCAGCGGCAGGAACAGTGGGGTCCTTCATGCCGGGTTTAATAATAAACCCGGTTCTTTGATGGCAAAACTTTGCGCGCAGGGCTCTGAAGGCTTTGAAAAGGAAGCGGCTGAGCTGGAGCTCCCTTTCAAGAAAACGGGAAAACTGATCACTGCCAGATTTGAAGAGGATCTGGAACGCCTTCAAAAGCTAAAGGAGCAGGGCGAAGCCAACGGGGTCAAGGAACTAAGGATCATCGGCCGGGAGGAACTGGAAAAGCTAGCCGGATATGATGCCGGGGTCGGTGCTCTTTGGTCCGGAATGACGGGAATCTTTGATCCCTTTCAATATACCATCGCTCTTGCAGAGGCTGCCGCTGTGCAGGGAACGGAATACCGCTTCGGCAGGCAGGTAGTGGAAATCCAGACGGCAGTTTCCACCGCACTTCATAAAAAAGTGGTTGCGCCGTGCCGTGGGTGTTCTCAAAGAAACCGTGAAACCTACTACCGTCTTTATGCGAAGCATACAAAGACGGCGGTTTCAAGGAGAACGCCCACGGCACGCGAATGCGGATTTCTGGTCACTGCCCAGAACCTTTCCACAGGAGAACGGGAACAGTATCATGCTGAGATTCTGATCAACAGTGCCGGCTTGTTTGCTGATGAAATCTGCCGAATGGTGGGGATCAACGACTATAAGATTCACCCCTGCAGGGGCGAATATCACATTTTATCAAAGATGAAAAGACAATTGGAAAAGAAGGAGCCCTGGCTGCTGGGGCTGCCCATCTACCCGATCCCGAATGAAAAGGATGGCGGCCTAGGCGTACATCTGACCCCGGCCATCCATGGAAATATTTTGATCGGACCAAGTGCTGAATACCTGGCCGAAGAACAGGAGCGTGAGGAGTACAGCACCACCCGGGACGTAATGGATCGGTTGAATGAAGAGGGTGTGGATTTATTTCCGGAGTTGAACATCAGGGACTGCATCCACAGCTTTTCGGGGATAAGGCCGAAGCTGGCGTCGGAAGCCGAAGGCGGCTACGCCGACTTCGTCATTGAGGAAAGCAAACAGGTGCCAGGCTTTATTCAGCTGGTGGGAATCGAATCCCCGGGAATGACCGCGTCCATCCCCATCGCGAGGATGGTTTCAAGGATGGCAGAAGAAATCAGAGTGAGAAACAAGGACGGTGAGGATAAAGGAAAAGAAGTTCGGAAGCGGAGCGGGTACGAAGGCAGGAAACAGGCCGGACTTTTGCAAGCTGCATACGGGGAACCGGGGGATGAGAAAATGCTTTGCCGATGCGAGGGCATTACGGAAAAGGCTGTTTTGGAAGCTTATGATCGCATCCTGCAAATTGGAGCAATTCCAACAGTAAAAGGCTTGAAAAACAGGACGAGAGTAACGATGGGAAACTGCCAGGGCAGCTTCTGCACGATCAACATTATCGAGCTTTTACAGAAGAAACGAAATGTAGACCCTCTCACGCTTCTTTGGAATGGTTTCGGCAGCGAAATGTTTGAAGGGAGAGTGAAGGAATGAGAATCAAAAAGGATGTAGTTGTCATCGGCGGAGGACCGGCGGGAATGGCAGCAGCAATCTCCCTGAAAGAAAGAGGAATTGAGGATATTATCCTTTTGGAGAAGGAGAATCGCCTTGGCGGGGTGTTATCCCAGTGCATACATGACGGTTTCGGACTGATCTATTACCGGAAGAATTATTCCGGTCCTGAGTATTCGGCCCTTTATGAACAGAAGATGACGGAGCAGCAAATTCCGTACCTTACGGAAGCGACTGTGGTTTCGGTTCGTTCACTGGATGCAGAAGCTGGTCATGATCTGGCTTCCGTGCAAGGCACAGAAACACTCAAATCAGAAACCTATCGATCTCTGGTTACAGTTCAAACTGCAGAGGGTACGGTGGAATACGAGACCGCTGCGGTGATTGCAGCCACGGGCTGCAGGGAGCGGGGCCGAGGACTTGCAGGAATCCCGGGAACAAGACCCGCGGGCATCTATACTGCAGGAACAGCCCAGGCATTGATCAATCTCCAGAATTTTATGCCGGGACACAAAGCGATTATTGTTGGCTCGGGGGATATTGGACTCATCATGGCAAGGCGGATCACCCTGGAAGGCGGTCGGGTACTTTGTGTCGTGGAAAAGGAAGACGTACCGGGCGGCTTGAAACGAAACATCATGCAATGTCTTGAGGATTTTGAGATTCCACTTTACACCAATACCATCGTGTCCAATGTATACGGGAAAGAGAGAGTGTCCGGAGCAGACATTTCCCAAGTCGATGCGGAGGGAAACGTGATACCGGAAAGCGCCCGATTCTATGAGTGTGACACGTTGATTTTATCCGTTGGCCTCATCCCCGAAGAAGACATGATTGAGGATCGGCACAGAGGGGTATTTCTCTGCGGGAACTCCCTTTATGTCCACGATCTGGTGGATGATGTGACCCTCGAAGGGGAAATGGTCGCCGGACAGGTGGAAACCTTTCTGATGAAGCTAGCTGCGGGACAAGCGCCCGATGAGACCAGATATGCTTACCCCGGAATTGAGACTATGAGAAAAAAGAGAGCGGAACTGGTGAAGAGAAAAAAGGATATGGCAAGAAAGAAAGCGGAAACCGGCGCAAAGACCATCACCTGCATCATGTGCCCCAACAGCTGTGAGATCACCTACGATCTGGAGGGCGGCATGTGCGGCAAGGGACCGGAATACGTTAAAAATGAGATACTGAATCCGAAACGGACGCTGACATCTTCTGTTAAAGTGACCGGCGGCGTGATTCCTCTTGTCAGTGTCAAAACCACCGACAGCATTCCGAAGGAAAAACTCATGGACGCCATGAAGTTGATTTCGGTTATGACCATCGAAGCGCCAGTAGAGCCCGGCCAGATCATAAGCAAGGACTTTGTGGAAGCAGGAATCAACCTGGTCGCAACAAAAGCACTAAGAGCGATTTAAGGTATTAGTAAACAAGAGACTATCAATATTTGTTAAATAGGTTCTCAGATTGATTATAATCAGGTTAATTAACACGCGAAGCGCTATACATTCAAAGCAGAATCTTTTGAGGAATTTATTAACTTTCAAATATTATGAATAAGGTTTTCTGTGTTATTTCATTGTGAAAAAAGCACTGTTTGAGCGAATAAAACACCATGTTTTTTTAAAATATGGTGTTTTTATTTGCGAGTTTGCTTTTTTCTCAGAAAAGCATGAATAATATTTGATAAAGTTCAAATTCCGAAAACCAATTCTGCGGGAATGTATATCGCGTACCCTGAAAGTTGTATTGACTACAACCTTGGGCTCGTATATTATACGAATAACAAGTGGAACTGACAAAATTCAACAGGATTGGAGTATGCACATGGCATCGGAAATGGATCTAAAGGCGATCGGGAAGCGAATTCGTTTCCAGAGAGAACAGCTGCATTTAACGCGGGAAGCGTTAGCGGAAAAACTGGAAGTGTCGGCAAAATTCTGTGCGGATATTGAATACGGTATGAAAGGGATGTCCATGACTACCTTGCATAACCTCAGTGGAATATTAAACCTATCGACAGATTATATTCTGAAAGGCAATCATGAACTGAGCATCGGACAGGAGGGGAACCGGGATATGATTGAAAGCGTTGTGGCAACGCTCAATAGCTGCAATCGGATCCAACTGGGTCGTGTGGAGCAGCTTTTGAAACTATTTGTGGCCACGGTGAGCGAAACCGCCGGAGAGTACGAAGAATCATAGCGAGCACCTTAAAAGTGTTATCACTGTCATAGATGGAACCCACCCATGTAAAACGATAATCGCTTGATAATACACGCGAAATAGAGTAAACTAATGCTGGAGTATCGGATCCATTTCAAACATTCAATGGATCTGGAAATTACTCCGGCAG
>Ga0366800_1090_pt1 | contig 12511 bp, 7 predicted proteins | sample BONcelN113001E14_FD_207034 | JGI IMG/M metagenome (GOLD analysis project Ga0366800, IMG submission 207034) | Enriched cells from coal bed in the Powder River Basin, Montana, United States - BONCAT cells N11 rep3 HSBNCT.N11.300.1.E14 ...
CATCATCTCCTCTCTGGAATTCTTTGGAGTAACCTTCGATGAAGGCGCTTCCATGGAGGGGGACAAAGGCGATTACGGACCTTATTTCCAAAGTCAGAGGGCAGAAATCTATCAAACTTATGTCAAGCAGCTAGTCCGACGCGGACAAGCCTATCCCTGTTTTTGTACAGAGGAGGAATTGACTGCCATTCGGGAAGAGCAGGAAAGTTTAAAGGAGAATCCGGGTTATTACGGCAAATGGGCGAAGCATAGAGATCTTTCTTTCGAAGAAATTGAAAGCCGTATCCAGTCCGGCCTTTCCTTTGTGATAAGACTGCGGTCAAAGGGTACGCACGATTGCGCAGAAGAATTGAGAATATGATCAGGGAACAAATTATAATCGGTTTGGAGATCCTGCGTGCAGAAAAAGAAGGAAACATAGAAGTAATCAATGAGAATACAAAAAGCCTGTATCAGAATGCAAATCAAATGGCAGCTTACTTAGCCCAAATCAATCCCAACTGGGAGGAACAGAAATGGAACGACCTTCTCTATGAATACTATGAGACGACGATCCTTGAGATGGTAGCTGTATTGGCCGGTAAATATGAGGAGTCCGTCGTATTGTTTGAAGCCATGGAAAACCAGGCACTGGACATAGCGGATTATCTGGTGCAAGGGATCATTCCGTATTTTACGGGATAATCCCAGAAGTAGCTGGTTTGGAATTCTTCCGTTCGACTCCCCTACTCTGGAAAAGTAAAACGCAAAAAGGACATCGCATGGATGTCCTTTTTGTTATTGGTAACCCGTAGGGGAGTCGAACCCCTGACTCCGCCGTGAGAGGGCGACGTCTTGACCACTTGACCAACGGGTCTCACAGTTATTAATGATACTTTAAAAAGCTGAAAAAAGCAACTGTTTTTTTAACATGGTAACGGTTGAAACATACAGTTTCCGTTATTAACATTGCCAATGAAAAATCATATTATACATAGGATGGCTAATCATAGATCAAGCAATATGAGAGGAGATGAACGAAGTGTTAAATCCAAATCGCTACAAACAAATTCCCGACCCCGGTCCTGACATAGACTCCCATCCCAGCACCAACCCCAGTTTTGGTCCTAATATAAACCCATCCTTCATTCCCTTCGACAATTTAGAATGCATCACATACAGCCAGATGAATCTTGTGAATGAAATGAGATACCTCTGGCTGCAGCTGATTATTTGGACCAGAGCGTATATTAACAATAACGCAGCAAGGCAAGGAGCGGTTCCTGTAGTATATGAGCGGTTACATTCAATTCCAACCGCGTTTTATCATTATATGAATCTTTTCTTTGGGAAAGCGATTGCGGAACAGTTTATTCAACTGCTATCACAGCATATTATTATATTTGCTAACGTAATCGGTGCAATGGCTGTCGGCAATCAGCAAGCAGCAAACAATAGACGATCCGCTTGGTATGGTAATGTAAACGATATTGCTCGACTTCTAGTACAGATTAACGGATCCTGGAGTTACAATCAATGGCAGGATTTGTTAAACAGAATGACGACAATGATCCTTGATGAGGCAGTCGCGATATTTTCAGCAAATTATCGTAGAGAGATCGCAATCTATGACAGATTGCAGTATCAATCCTTGCTAATCGCCGATTATATGTCCAGAGGTGTGATGAACAGCCTACTGGGCAATTCAAATAATCGCAGCCGACCTGAGAATCAAAGATGTAAAAAAGGGTAATGCGATGCTTTACCCTTTTCTAGATTTTTGCCGGTTTTGCCTTGTATATTTATATTTTATTTGATAAAATCTAATATTAATCATGGGTAGTACCACGGGATTCTTCCCGGGTTTGAATAGTTGAGTTAAGTTCGGAAAGGGAGATGTCAAATGAAATATAGAAGTACAAGAGGTAGTAAGGATACAAAGAATGCGGCGCAGGCGGTGATTCAGGGAATATCTCAGGACAAGGGGCTTTTCGTTCCGGAAAGCATTCCACAGCTGCCCTTTGCCTTGGAAGAGATAAAAGGAAAATCTTATCAGGAGATTGCATTTGAAGTAATTCGAAGCTTTTTTACAGATTACACAGAGGCTGAGCTACAGGAATGTGTGAATGGCGCTTATGATAAAAAATTTGAGGCAGCAGAGATCGTTCCGCTTGTGAAAGCCGGAGATGCATATTTTCTAGAGCTTTATCATGGCAAAACCGCTGCTTTCAAAGATATGGCTCTTTCTATTCTGCCGTACCTGATGACAACGGCAATGAAAAAGGAAAAGGAAGACAAGAAAATCGTCATACTGACGGCAACGTCCGGAGATACGGGCAAAGCTGCCCTGGAAGGTTTTGCGGATGTGCCGAATACTGAAATCATCGTATTTTATCCCAATGAGGGAGTTAGCCAGGTCCAGGAAAGGCAGATGACTACGCAGGAAGGTGAAAACACGCATGTATTTGCCATTCGCGGTAATTTCGATGACGCCCAGACTGGGGTGAAGAAAATCTTCAATGATAGCGATTTTGCGGACGAATTGGCGAAGCTGGGCTGTAAGTTATCCTCGGCGAATTCCATTAATATTGGAAGACTGATTCCCCAGGTGGCTTATTATGTTTACGCGTATGCAAAGCTGCTGGAAAAGGGTGCAATCGGAATTGGCGACAAGATCAATATCGTGGTACCTACGGGGAACTTTGGGAATATACTTGCAGCATATTATGCCAAAGAAATGGGCATCCCGGTAGGAAAGCTGATCTGCGCATCCAATGAAAATAAGGTTCTGACCGACTTTATCAACACCGGTGTTTATGATGTGGAAAGAGAATTCTATCTGACCAACTCCCCATCCATGGACATCCTGATTTCCAGCAATCTAGAAAGGCTTTTGTATCATCTGAGCGGTGACGACGGTATTGAAATCGCAGCTTTGATGGAAAGCCTGGAGAAGAACAAGAAATATGAAGTAAACGACAGTATGAAAAAGGGTCTTTCGGAGTTTTGGGCATGTTATGCAAATATGGACGAAACGAACGCAGCCATCGGCAGGATGTACAGTGAAAACGGTTATCTCATGGACACCCATACTGCAGTCGGATATAAGGTTTATGAGGATTACCGCAACGCAACGGGAGACCGAACGGTCACGGTGATCGCCTCTACTGCCAGCGCTTATAAATTTGCTGACAGTGTGGCCGCTTCCATTGGTCTGGATATTGAGCAGGACGGCTTTGCCAATGTGCGGGCACTGCACGAGAAAACAGGCGTGAAAATTCCTGCCGGACTAAAAGGTCTGGAAACAAAAAAAATCAGGCACCAGGAAGTGCTTGATAAGGAAGATCTGAAAGCAGCAGTCAGGAATACATTAAAATAAACGGAGAAACGAATCACTTCTGCCGCAGGAAACAAATTTAATACGGATAGATTACAGTCTGTCCTTTGCCATTCTCTTTCGCTTGGTACAGGGCAGAATCTGCCTGGTGGAACAGAAGGTTTTCGTTCATTTCCCCCTCCATATAGTAGGAGATTCCTGCACTGAAGCTTATTTCACCGGATCTGATTTTCGAGCGGGGGATTTGCCTGCATCTCTGGCGCAGTGTTTCCAGCCTCAGATAAGCGAGCTCCTTGGAGGCTTTCGGGTAAATAACAGCGAATTCGTCTCCGCCGTAGCGGGAAACATAGGCTTCTCCATCGTTGCACTGCTGTTTGATTAGATTGGTAAACTGAAGCAATACCTGGTCTCCTTCCAGATGACCGAAGGTATCGTTAATATATTTGAAATCATCCAGATCAATAATTGCCAGCGACATGGGCGTCTTATGGTGCCTCGCCTTTTCCATAGCGCCTTTTAACAGTGACTGGAATGTCTTCTGATTATACAGACCTGTAAGGGAATCGTTTCGGGCTTCCTCATTCAGAGATAGTTGCGTTTGATAGCTCGAATAGACATAATCACTGCTTGCCTTATTGTAGGCAATCAAAACAGTACTCAGAAGATAGGCCGAGAGCAGCAGCGTAATGGCAACGGCGGCATTTAAATAGAAATAAATGGATGCTTGGTTATTCATTGATGCATGAATTATAGAAATAATAAGCAAGACACCATTGAAGATCGAGATAATACCCGTTATCCTCTTTTGACCAAACAGTATGGTTAAAAAAACCGGGATTACAAAGATTGTTAGGATCGCGCCGACAGTATAATGAATAAAGGCAAGCAGGGCAGCCATAACAGAAACGGTAACCAGCAGAAAGTAGTTTTTTATCTGAGCCTTTATGCTCATGGCATTGACCCGATGACAGATAATAACTACGATAACATTAATCACTGTTGGCAGGATAATATACTTGATTATGTACTGAAAGTCGGTCGTTCCTTCTCCCATAAGATCATTGCTCCGAAAAGCAAAAAACACAATAGTCTCTACAGTAAAAATCAATGCGACAATTACGTAGAAGACTCTAATGATCTTTTCTCTCCAATGATCAAAGGATAAATTCGGCTTCGTAATTTCCATAAAACAGCAAAGACCTCCTGTCGCGACAATTATACTTCAAATTTCAACAAGATTCAAATTGTTTGTGGGTAAAAATTCAATTTATTCCGTAATTTGATTGCAAATAATTATTTGTGCAAGGACTTGCATTTTCAATGAATATATGTTAAATTATTAGATGTGTCTTATACAGAGGTACACCAGAAATGGAGAGTTGACCGAGTGGCTAAGGAGCTCGCCTGGAAAGCGAGTAAGGTGTTAAAGCCCCGTGGGTTCGAGTCCCATGCTCTCCGCCAATAAAACAAAAGACGAGGATTCATGCCTCGTCTTTTGTTTTATTCTTGTTCAGAAGCTTGGGAGGAGAATCCGAAAGGGCATCAAGCGTTTGAACGGCAAAGAAAAACAGCATGCTATGCTGTTTTTAGCTTGATGGTCCGAGCCACGTCAGATGGCGAAGGACGGCAGCTGCGAGCGTAGTGAAGCAGATGCAAAGTCCCATGCGAATAAATAACTAAAATTGGATGAGAATACAACCCACGGAAAGTGGGTGAGAAATAAGTAAAACATCGAAACAGCAGAACGATGTGATATACTTATTGTAGCGATATCGTAGGGATGTAGTAGGAAAAATGGGGGCATAGAAAATTGAAAAGAAAAATTGTTGCTTTTACTGTAGCTTTTATATTAACGTTGTCAACGAGTGCTTATGCGGTAGACATTGGCATAAATGATACAAACGTTGAATTTTGTGGTCATACGGGATTTCCTTTTATTGATTCCAATAATAGGACTCAAGTGCCGCTGCGCATTACGATGGAATCATTAGGAGCCGAGGTTGATTGGAACCAAGATACGCAGACCGTTGTTGTTGTAAAAGATGATATGAAAGTTGAAGTGCCAATTGGAAAATCCTATCTCATAAAAAATGGTCAGAAAATCCCTCATGATACTGCTGCAATAATAAGGGGGAACAGAACCTATATCCCGATTAGAGCAGTGCTGGAAGCTTTTGGCTCAGAGGTAGGGTGGAAAAGTGAAACTCAAACGGTAATCCTTGATGGTCAATCTTTCTACGGTAACGATGGTAAAACACCGTCTGCGGCTGCTTGTTCAAAAAGCCATCCCGGCGATTTTACAATAACGACCGTTGAACACTATCCGGGTAATATTTTGGCGCTGAAAATTGAGAAACTAAATGAAGCTGATACGGTAAGTATTCATACAGATGCCGTTAAAGCAAAAGCTGAAGTTTTTAAATATGGCGATCATTACATCGCAGTGTTGCCGATTGATTTATACGTGACGATAGGAGACCATGATCTATCGGTTACGTTCAATCAAGGAAAAGACGATGAATATAATATTACCAGAATCTTCGGCATAAAAAGCAGGACATTCAAAACACAGTATCTCGTTGTCTCGGAATCTCTGAATCAATCCAATCGTAATGATGAAGCAAACAAAGAATTTGTCAAAGTTGTAAAACCTGCAAGGACAATATCAGAGACGAAAAAGCTTTGGGAAGACGAGTTTATTATGCCGGTTTCCGGCAGACTCACAACTGAGTTTGCGCAAATAAGGTATGTCAACAACGAAATATCATCATCAAGGCATTCCGGCATTGATTTAGCCGCACCTTCGGGGACCTCGGTACAGGCTCCAAATAACGGAAAAGTAACGTTGGCTGCACCCGGACTGCTTTCAACAGGAAATACAATCGTCATCGACCATGGTATGGGATTGTTCACTTCCTACTATCATTTAAATACAATGAATGTCACAGTTGGCGAATCAGTTAAAAAGGGTGATATCATAGGAACGGTCGGCAGCACAGGATTTTCAACAGGTCCTCATCTGCACTATGCGGTAAGCATATACAATACGTATGTAAATCCTTATCAGCCTTTCGCAGAAATAATTGACTGAAATTAATGGTAAGTTTCTTTATGAAACGTTCCGGCTAGAATAACTTTCTCCACCAATAATTAAAATATCACCAACGTCGGTGATATTTTTTTATTTGATTAAGTTATCGCCATTCAGCTACTGGACAAATCCGAAAATGATGATATATTTAAGAAATAAATTGCAATATTTTGTCGAATAATAAAATAAAGTTTGGTGAAAAGAAATGAGTTGGAGGGAATTGATAAATGAATGACCATATTTATAAACAGTTAATTGAGCAGTCACCTCTAGGATGTTCATTTCATAAAACACGATATAAGGATGAGGGCAATCCTTATGATTGCGAATTTGTAGAAGTTAATCATGCCTTTGAAAAACTTACAGGGCTTAAAAAGGAAGATGTAATTGGAAGAAGCATTGGGGAAGTTTTTCTGGAAAACAATAAGGGCGAGCACGACCGGACGAGCGATTGGAAAAGGATTATTAATAATGATGAGATAAAAGAATTTGAATATTTTCACTGGAGAGTGGGTAAATGGTTAAGGATAAATGTCTGCTTTCGCAATAAAGACTACTGTATCATGAGTTTTGCCGATATAACGCATGAAAGGAATCAAATATCTGAACTCACGAAAAGCAACAAAAGGTTGGAAAATATTATCGAAGGAACGAGTACTGGGACCTGGGAATGGAATATTCAGACTGGAGAAACAATATTTAATGAACGCTGGGCAGAAATGATAGGATACACGCTGGAGGAAATATCCCCTATAAGCATTGCAACATGGAAAAAGTATACATACTCTGATGATGTAAAACAGGCTGAGCATCTATTAAGAAAAGTATTTGCTGGGGAAAAAGATAATTATGAAATCGAATGTAGAATGAAACATAAAGATGGCAGTGTGGTCTGGATACAGGATAGAGGCAGGGTAACCAGCTGGACGCCGAATGGAAAACCACTCTTAATGAGTGGGTCCCATACTGATATCACGGAAAAGAAGAAAGCAGAAAACACGTTAACCGAAAGAACGACTTTATTAAGTGAAGCAATGCATATCTCTAAAATTGGAAGCTGGAAATGGGATTTAAATACAAAACAAATCTTTTGGTCTGAGGAAATGTACGAAATTTTTGGCATTGATAAAAGTACTGTCATAGGCAGGCTGGGTGGTGCAATCTCAAGTATCGTTCATCCTGATGATCTACATATTTTTGAAGATACCATTGCACTTTCAGAAAGAAAACCTTTTGAGTATCGGATCATATTACCCGATCATTCCATTCGCCATATTTTAGCCAAAACCGGTGATGTTACTTTTGATGAATCACTAAACCCTATTTTTTTAATCGGGATTGTACAGGACATAACAGAACAGAAAAAAATCCAGCTTGCTTTAATCAAAGCAAAAGAAGAAACGGAAGAAGCCAATCAATATCTCGTAAATGCGCAAAAGGAAATATCGTATCAAAAGGAGTTATTGGAATCTGTAATTGAAAACATACCACACCCTTTGAGTATTTACGATAATCGCGGTAATCTTATCAAAAGGAATGTTGCGGGTAGAGAATTTTATCCAGATTCAGTGGAACGAAAGACAATTAAAGATGAGCATGATTTTTATGAGTATTTTGATTTGGATGGTACTATGATACCTGCAAAGGATTTACCGTCTTGTCGAGCATCGAGAGGAGAGATTGTTAAGAATCAAGTAGTTGTCATTCGGCGTGGAGATTTCGAACAGATTACGGAAGCTACCGCAGCTCCAATTTTTGATGAAGATAATAATTTAATATCATTTATATTGTTTCACCGAGTCATAACCGAATTTATAGAACACCAAAGACTAATCAAAGACCAGCAAGAACAGCTGCTGAAAACAGAGAAAGATAAAATCGAAACCCTTAAAGATGCAATCAGAGTAAAAGATGAGTTTTTTTCATTGATTTCACACGAGTTTAAAACTCCAATCACAATTATTGATACAACGATACAAGTAATGGAGCTTATCTGCATAAATGAATTATCAGATAAGGCCAAGGGATATCTTAACAAAATACGGAGAAATGTAAACAGACAACTGAGGCTTGTGAATAATCTTTTAGATATTACTCGCATGGAAACGGGGCATTTGAAAATTAACAAGAGAAATATAGATATCATTTATTTAACAAAGGCAATTACTGAGTCTATCTCAATCTTCGCCCTACATAAAAATATTGAGCTTATATTTTTATCCGCAATCAGCGAAAAAATAATTTATATAGATGATGAGAAGGTCGAAAGAGTCCTTCTTAATCTGCTTTCGAATGCAATTAAGTTCACACCGGAAGGCAGATCAATTACTGTGCGGGTATCACAAAAAGTTGTTGATGGGAGAAAGCTGATATGTATTCAAGTAAAAGACAAAGGAATCGGCATACCCGAAGATAAGCAGGATATTATTTTTGAGCGATTTGGACAGGTGAATAACTCTCTTGCCAGGCAAGCAGAGGGTACAGGAATAGGGTTACATCTCGTTAAGATGCTTGTACAATTAATGGGAGGAGAAATTACGTTAAAAAGTAAAATAGGAGCAGGCAGTATTTTTACAATTTTACTTCCAATAGAAAAGGCAAAAGTCAGCTCAATTGTACAAATAGTAGAAACAGATGAAAACAGATTGGAACAATTAACAGCGATTGAATTATCAGATATTTACATGTAATGATCCGACTGCCTTGTTTGCAGAAATAGCCAATATAGTATAAGTCGAATAATGTCGAAATATGTAATAAAACGTTGCGCAAGGCCGCTTACAACGATATAATTTAATAAAGTCGAAAATACTATATATTATATACGAATAATATATACCTGTCTTTGAATATAAAACCCATTACGTAGCAATTTATGTAGCAAGGATTGATCTATGAGATATGATAGTGAAGGAAAAAGAACGCAATGATTTTAATGGGATTAATCAACAATGCAGCTCTGTTATTAGCCTTATTCGTTGTCTATGAAGTGAGCTATACCATACCTATCAAATGGTCGAAAATAGTTCCTATCGTTAACGGCTTCTTAATCGGTTTCATAGGGTTAGCGATTATGATGCTTCCCGTTCGGTTTGATATGGGTATTATTTTTGATACGCGCACCATTCTAATCAGCATCACTGCATTAACCTTTGGTTTCGTTCCCACAACGGTTGCTTCCTCTATCTTGATTATCTATCGTGTTATTTTAGGAGGTGCCGGTCTTTGGATGGGCGTGACCACGATTATCACATCTGCTTGCATAGGGATCATATGGAGGCGTTTTTTAATGCCTAAGAATAACAAATACAGATGGATCAACATCTATTTGCTCGGCATTGTGGTTCACATTTTTATGCTGGCTGATGCATTTGTCCTGCCTTGGGGGACAGCCTTACAAGTAGTAAAAGAAATCAGCATGCCTGTCATGTTGATATATCCGATTTGTACTGTCTTATTAAGCCTTCTGCTGTTACATCAAAAAGAGCGAAACGAATCATTGAATAAAATAGCGGAAGCGGAGGAGCGATACAAGAGTATTTTTAGTGATAACCTTGCTGTTATGCTTCTCGTTGACCCAGCGGATGGAAGAATTATTGATGCAAACCCAGCAGCTTCAAAATTTTATGGATGGCAAATCGAAACACTGAAATCAATGAATATTTCGCAGATCAATACATTAAGCCTGGATGAGATAAAAGTTGAAATGGAGAAGTCTTCTTCTGAACAAAGAAATTATTTTTTATTTCAGCATAGAAGAGCAAGGGGAGATTCAGTAGATGTTGAAGTCTATAGCGGACCGATTGGATTAAATGATAAAATTCTTCTCTACTCGATCGTTCACGACATTTCTGAACGAGTTGCTGCGAATCGAGCACTATTGGAAAGCGAGAACCGATTCCAACTGCTGGTTGAAAGCGCACCAGAAGCTATTTTTATTGAGACAGAGGGTAAGTTTGCTTATATTAATAAGTTTGCCATTTCACTCTTTGGTGCGGAATCTGCAGCACAGTTAATGAATACCCCGGTGATGGACCGTTTTCATCCGGATTATCACGAGATCATAAAAGAGCGGATTTCAATTCTAAGTCAAGAGAAAAAGGCTGTACCAACGAATGAAGAGGTTTTTCTCAAAAGTGACGGCACACCTATTGATGTAGAAGTAAATGCTGTTCCAATTCATTATAATAACATTGATGGTGCATTGGTATTTGCACGTGATATAACGGAACGTAAAATAGCGGAAGAGGAAATCCGAAAGCTCAATACAGAACTGGAGCAGCGTGTCATAGAAAGGACAGCAGAATTACAGAAAGTTGTGAGCGAGTTGGAATCCTTTGCATATACGGTATCCCATGACCTGAAATCCCCGTTAAGAGCAATCGATGCATATAGCAGAATTATGCTCGAGGATTACCCACAGCAAATGGGAGGTGAAATAGGTGAAATCGCTGAGTATATCAAGAATATTAGCAGAGATATGCTCGCATTGATCAACAAGCTGCTACAATTCTCAACTGCGACAAGCCGCAACTTAAATAAGGAAACCGTTGATTTAAATAAATTGTTTCATATTATTTTTCATGAATCGGTATCCGCAAGCCCAGACCGCAATATTAAACTCATAATGGAAACAGAGATTCCTCCGGTTATGGCAGATAAAATATTGATGAAACAGTTGATCTATAATATAATTTCCAATGCGATAAAGTATACCAAAACGCGCGACACAGCAATCATTAAGGTGGGACATGTCATTGATAAAGAAGAAATTGTAATCTCTGTCAATGATAATGGAGTAGGCTTTAATATGGAACTTTCCGGAAAGTTATTTGGTATATTTCAGCGCCTTCACACAGCTGATGAGTTTGACGGAACGGGAATCGGACTTGCTACCGTACAAAGAATTATACAGAAGCATGGAGGCAGAACCTGGATTTTAGGGAAACAGGATAAAGGAGCAACCGTATATTTTTCACTTCCGGCAAACCAGGAACAGACCTGATAATCGTTATCGAGAAGACAAAGGGGGATGGGCATTGTATAAAGTTATGATTGTCGACGATATCGAAGTGCTGCGACGTGATGTAAAACGCCTCAAACTTTGGGGAGAAAATTCCGGTTTTGTTATAACGGAAGAGGCGAAGGACGGGCAGGAAGCACTTAAGAAACTGGAAGGCAATTCAATTGATTTGGTGATTACTGATATCAGAATGCCGAATATGGATGGAATTGAGTTATTACGTAATATATCTGAGCAAAAGCTGTGCCCGTTTACCGTATTATTAAGCGATTATACCGAATATAGTTATGCAAGGCAGGGGTTTTTACATGGAGCGTTTGATTATATCGGAAAACCTATAGATGAATCAGTACTTGGCGAGCTGCTGGCAAGGATACGGCAGCACCTTCTTGAAATGCAGGAGGAAGCGCGAAAGCACAGAGAGCTGGAAGAGCTTGCTGAAGACGTTCTGTTGATAGAAGAAGACATAAAACAGGTTATTGTACATATTCGTAACCGAAGCCCGAATGCTGGCATACTCGCATCCAATCTGATTGATATCATTTTTGATTCTTATGGCTATGACAAGTCCAAACTGCACCATATTGTAAAAAATGCAATGCATAAGTTGATTGGCGAAACTCGCCAAACGCATAAGTGGCTCGATATGTTTATTGATATCGATTCATTAACCGCTATAGACTATTCAAGCTTTGACAATCCGGAAGAAATAAAGGCAGAAACAAAGGGAATACTTGAGCAGTTTTTATTGGTGATTCGCAAAATGATGGGTTCCCATAATAGCGAGATTGTAAAGCATACTTGTGAGTACGTACTCACGCACGTGAATGAAGAGATCTCTGTAAAACTGCTTTCAGAGAGTCTTTATATAAACAAGTCCTATTTAAGCGAAATATTCAAGCAGAAATTCGGAATGACCCTGTTACAATATATCACCATGGCTAAAATGGAGCGAGCGAAAAAGCTACTGCAAGAGGGGAAATTTAAAAATTATCAGATTGCAGAAATGCTTGGTTTTAAAGATCATGAGTATTTCGGAAGGCTTTTTAAAAAATATATCGGAGTATTGCCCAGAGACTGT
>Ga0366800_1098_pt1 | contig 11971 bp, 10 predicted proteins | sample BONcelN113001E14_FD_207034 | JGI IMG/M metagenome (GOLD analysis project Ga0366800, IMG submission 207034) | Enriched cells from coal bed in the Powder River Basin, Montana, United States - BONCAT cells N11 rep3 HSBNCT.N11.300.1.E14 ...
TCACGATGGCAGATGCCCTGTCAAGGATCGACGGCAATGATCCTTGGAACGGTTTTTTTCAGATCGATCAACGACTGAAATGAAGCGGAACCTACTGATATGCATGGAAAATATCATCCAATTCTCTGATCTTAAGAGACAGGAAAATATGATTCATATCATTGGCGTTATTGTAGTCAAGACCAAATAAATCCTTAATTCTCTGGATACGGTAATTTACGGTATTTTTATGAAGATGCAAAATTTCACTTGCTTTATGTACGCTGTTTCTATTTTCAAGATAGACCAAAAGTGTTCTCATAAACTCAGTTTTATTCTTTTTATCGTATGTCTCAAGGTCTCCAACCAGGGGATGGTAATAGACGTTGCAGCGGATTGACGAATGAAGAGCGTACAGCATATCGTTAAAACGATAGTCGCTGTAATAAAATATATTTTGCTTATGGCCAAGCATCCGCCCAATAAAAAGCGCCTGCCTCGCCTTGGCAAACTGTGTTTTTATATCGAATAAGCGGTCGAATACGTCACTCACGCCTGCCAAAAGCTCATATCTCTCTGTATAGGCAAGTACATCATCCTTTTTATACGAATTTTCCAGCAAAACCAATACGGAACGGTTATAGACGAGTTTTTTAATATTGCTTGAAATGCCGTCTATGCCGTCCAAAACATATTGCGTGTATTCTTCGCTTGCATTGGTCAAATCGATCAGGATCAACTGATATCTCTTATTTGCGAGCCAGTTTCTGGATACCATTCGAACCTTCAATTCAAATTCATCTTTGATTATTTCATCCAATATGTCTTTGATAATTTCCCTAAAATCGCCGTTGCCTGCGCTATAGGAGAGCCTGTTATACGCCAGAGCCACCAGATTTGCCGTTTTTTGCAGCAGCGTAAGCTCATGCTCCTGAAGCGGCCCGTGAATCGCTAAAATGCAGATGAAGCCATACAACGTTTCGTGATGCATTACAGGACATGCATAGTAATCCACGTTTCCGTCAAACAGGGTATGATCGGTTTGTTTCGTATCCACCATGAAGTGAACGCTTTTTAAAAACCAATCATTGACAATGCCCGGATCAAGATAGCGGTTCTCCATGGAATGATCCCATAGATAGATCCCCGTCGGGCCCTCCTCTCGGTAGGTGAGCACCGTATGTGTATAATCAAAATAAGAGATGGGATTGCCGTATAATAAATAAAGATAATCCATAACAGGTTCAAGAAAGTCATCATTCTTTACCAGATCCATTAATTTTGACAATGCGTGATCTACAAATGCGCAACCGTTGATTTCCGCATTGATCTCCCTGCAGATCGTAGCCGCATCCTTTTCGTTGTGCAAGATCACCAGGTCACTGCCACAGTTGTGACAGGAAACACGATCGCAAACCAATAGCAAATTGAACGTAGAATCGCGATCGGGCACACAACACCCGACATCCGTGACATATAGAACATTCTCGAAACAATCCTGATTCTCCTCTGAATATACTTGTGCCGCGGCAATAAAGCAATTATGAGAAAAACTCCCGGTAATTTCATGATCTTTATTTAACCATTCGGTTAGTTCGGAAAGCATCATCATAATCTAAAAGCTCCTTTTTTTAATCATTTGCTCTTTGTGATCCTGTCACAAATTATACCATAATATTTTAGTTTTGAGCACCTGTTCTTTCTTTGTATTTCTTCTTATAATCGGGTTAGAAAAATAAAATACAGGAGGTGCTACATGAACCCAAAATACGCAAAACTTTTTGAGAGAACCTATATTAAAAACATGCCTTTAAAGAACCGGTTCGTTATGTGTCCTATGACAACATTTGTGTGGAACCAGGATTATACGCTTTCTCCTGCGCAATTGAACTATTATGAAGAACGCGCCCGCGGCGGGGTAGGTATGATCATACTGGAAGGCCAGGCAATCTCACCGGACATTGACCCGCATTATGCTTTTGCAAAGATCGCAGGTACCGTGGAACAGCAAAAAGGCTGGGGACCATTGATTGACCGCGTAAAGGGCTATGGTACAAAGGTCTGCAATCAACTGGTTGCAGGAGCAGGCAGAAACGGAAGCCCCGCATTGGGGAAAATACCGTCGGCTTCGGCCGTCCCACTATTTTTTGACCCGACCCAATTGTCTTATGAAATGACAAAAGAAGAAATTGATTTCACAATCAAAGCGTATGCTACAGCCGCACGGATGTCCAAAGACATCGGGTTTGACTGTGTGGAGATCCATGCCCACGGCGGATACCTGATCGACTCGTTTATGATGAAGTCTATGAATCATAGGACCGACCAATATGGAGGCAGTTACGAAAACATGGCCCGGTTCGTTGTTGAAATTGCAAAGGCAGTGCGAGATGCAGTGGGCCCAGATTATCCCATACTCTTCCGCTTCGTTGCACAGCACCATTTCGAATTGGGTCGTACGGTGGAAGACACCATCGAGCTGATCAAGATTTTCGACAAGTCGGAAATCGATGCCTTTGATATCGACTCTGGTTCCTACGAAACGTGGGATTGGATGTTCCCTCCATCATATCTCGGCGACGCACCTTCCATGGAGGACGCCGAAGTGCTGAAGAAATATACGGATAAACCAATTCTTATCACGAACAATATTACACCGGATACTGCCGCAGACGCTTTGGAAAAAGGAAAAGCGGATTATTTCATGATCGGAAGGGGACTGATTGCGGATCCGGAATTGCCGGGCAAGCTCCTCAACGGGAAGGAAAAGGATATCCGTCCGTGCATCCGCTGCAATGAATATTGTATCATGAAAGCCTTTACAGGGATGCGGCCATCCTGCTCCATAAATGCGCGAGCCTTGCAGGAAAAGGAGTTCCCTCTCATCAAAACTGCTGACCCCAAAAAAGTGGTCGTGATAGGCGGCGGACCGGGCGGGCTTGAAGCGGCAAGGGTTGCGGCGGTAAAAGGCCATCATGTATCACTTTTTGAGAAAAGCGGAATACTCGGCGGACAGCTTGCGCTTGCCGCAACACCACCATTTAAAAACCAACTACATAATTTCTTGGAATATCTGATCAGGCAGGTGGAACAGCTCAAAGTCGACATCCACCTGAACACAGAGATCACGGCAGGTTCCGATGAGCTGAAAGCTGCGGACGAGATCATTGTCGCTGTCGGCGCTACCGCTATGATCCCACCGATCAAGGGTATCGACGGGAAAAATGTGATCGAAGTATTGGATGCCCATAGCAAACGCCACGGGGAAATCGGTAAAAATGTAATTATTGCAGGCGGCGGCTTGTCCGGATGCGACGCGGCGCTGGAACTCGCAATGGAAGGAAAGGATGTAACGATCATCGAGATGCTGGGTGATGTCGCACTAAATGCCGCGATCATCAACCGTATTGCTCTTTTGAAAAAATTGAATGAGTACAACGTGAAAAAGCTTACAAATACAAAAGTACTCGAATTCCAGGAGGATGGTGCACTGACGGAAGACAGCGACGGCAACAGGCAGACCGTAAAAGCGGACACAATGATCGTATCCTTCGGGACAGTACCGCGCAAATCACTGGCAGATCGTATTGGTGATCAATATCCTTCCGCAAAATCAATCGGGGATTGCGTCACAATAGGTCAAGTCGGCGAGACCGTACGAGCAGGGTTCTTTGCAGCATGGGCCATCGAGTAGCTTTTTAATATGCGATCGATCAACATATTTTCAAAGGACGATCGATTAACAAATCTTTAAAGGAAACAGGGATGGGGTTGTTCACTCCATCCCTTTCGTTATCCACATTTTTTTATACCACAGCTTGATTAGCCTAGTTCCTGAACGATATCGAAAAGCGCGATTAGCCTAGTTCCTGTACGATATCGAAAAGATCCTGAATGCTTTTGACTTTTGTGATGCGGCCCAAGGGGATATCCACCCCTAATTCATTTTCTAAAGTAGCGCTGATCTCGATATAGTTCATCGATTTGGCGTTCAGGTCTTCCTTTAGAAGCGTCGCGCCGGACAGGTCCGCTGCATCTTTATTGAACATTCGAGCTAGAATCGCTACAATTTTCTGTTCCATTATCGTATCCCTCCATAGTTACATGTTGCTTTTATTGAATTTACCAGCCACAAGCATGACCGAAAGGCCGTACACATCCTCTGCCGTAGCACCCCGGGACAAGTCGCTCATCGGTTTTGCAAACCCCTGAAGCACCATGCCATACGCCGCTGCATTTCCAAGCCGCTGCGTGATCTTGTAGCCCATATTCGCCGCGTCCAGATCCGGAAATACGAGCACGTTGGCTCTGCCCGCAACATCACTTTTCCTTTTCATCTTTCTTTCGGCCACCTCCTTGACGATCGCAGTGTCTAATTGGAATTCTCCGTCAATTTTTAGCTCAGGTGCCCTTATTCGGGTAATCTTCAGGGCCTCCAAGACTTTATCCACATGAGGGTGGCTCGCGCTGCCGCAGGTGGAAAAAGACAACATGGCCACCCTGGGATCCCAGCCCAGAATCGCTTTGACGCTGCCGGCTGTGGTGATGGCGATGTCCGCCAATTGATCGGGCGTAGGATCCGGGTTGACGGATGCATCCGTAAATACGAGGAGACTTCCTTCTTCTCCTTGATAGCCCGGGATATCCATAAGCATGAAACTGGATGGGGTCGCTATTCCCTCCTGCATGCCGATGATAAGCTGCCCGGTCATGATCACTTCTTCCGTCGGATGTGCAATGCCTGCGACAACGATATCGGCATCTCCTTCCTTTACCATCATGCATCCGAAGGCCAGCCGCTTTGAAAGTAAGCTCTTTAAAACCGCTTTCGGCAGCTTCGAGTCCTTACGGAATGCTTCCACATAATGGTCCAGCGCCGGATCATTAACGGGATCGATGATCTCGATCCCCGTCAGGTCAACATTCACCGCTTTTGCTGCTGTGAGGACGGACTGGGTAGAACCGATGAGAACAGGAGACGCGATTCCTTCCCGTTTTAACCGCGATGCGGTTTTCAATATCTCGGGTTCCTCTCCCTCCGGATAAACGATCCTGGTAGTTGGATCTGCAATGCGTTTCTTTAGTTCCTGGATAATACTCATATCTGCTCCTTTACCCCAGAGGATCAGTCCTTCAGTTTAAAGGAAACAAACTTAAAGCCGTCAAATTGCATGATCCCCATATTCACATCAGCAGGCAGACGGTCATACAGTTCTTCTCTTTTATTCAGATCAAAGTCTTCCAGCGTAGCTGTAAAAGCTGGCCCTTCTGTCAGCTGCACCTGTCCTATGTATCTTCTGCCGTATTTGACCTGAACCTTATCCATGAGCTGCATGATAGAAAAGGAGATCAGTTTTCCTGTTCCTTTCATCTCCACCCATTCAAGGTCGGTACCGGAACAAGAATTGCAAACCGGCACAGGGGGGAATTCGTACGCCCCGCACTTTTTGCATTTTAGACCCATGATTTTGCCTTCCTCAAGATAGTCGTACCACATTTTAACGTATGGCTGCATTTTAACCATTACAATCTTCTCCCTTCTTTTATACTGCGCGTAAAACGGCAGATGCTACGTGGAAACCCGCTCCCAAGCCATGGACAAGCACGGTTTCGGGCTGTTTCTTGATCTGCCTTGCTCCGCATTTGCCCTGCATTTGCCATACGGCTTCTGCAATTTCATACCCGGCTGCGCCGGCGATAGGGTGTCCGAGATTCAGTCTTCCGCCGCTGGTGTTTACAGGCTTGTCACCTTCCGGTGCGATCCTGCCCTCCATTACCGCATGCAGTGCTTCTCCCGGCTTGAAATATCCTGCGGCCTCGGTAACCGTCATGTAATGCTGTGCGCAGCAGTCATGGATTGCCATATAATCCAGCTCCTTATAGGGATCCTTAATGCCGGCCTGCGTAAATGACTGGGCAAAGGATTCGAGATCGAAGCTCATCGGCGAACCAGGCTGCTGATAGCCCGAGGAAGTCGTCATGCCGAGGCCGGCAATTTCCACAACCGGTCTGTCCTTGATCAGCTTCTTCGCCATTTCGGTGGGGCATACGATCAAAGCCGAAGCACCGTCTGCTACTCCTGTGGTATGTTTGAAGCCCTGAATCGCGCCAATGAGAGGATTGAACTTTGATTTCAGATAATTCATGGGGTCGTCAAAACCGAATTTTTTCGCTTCATCTTCATAATTCTCGCTAACCAGGAGCGCGAGCGGATTATTCATAGCATTGCGCCTGCTGTTGATCGAGCACTTGCTGATGGCGTCAATTAACTGATCCAACGAATAGCCGTACTTCTTCCCGTAAGCAATATAAGCTCCTTCCAGGAACGCCATGATTTCACCACCCGGATACCAATAAGCCTGATCGCATCCCAGCGCGTTCGAATCATATAAAACATCTTCGAATACAGCCGGAGTACGGTTGAATGGAGGCAATCCGATCATTGCATTGCTCAGATTGATGTCCACGCATCCACTGATTGCGACATCGTGCATTCCAGAGGCCACTGCGAGTACCGCATGACGCAATCCGGACACAGCCGTGCAGCAAGCTGTTTCATGCCGGAATCCCGGCTTTTCGTTCATCCCGATCCAGCGGCTGAACATGCCGGATGTCGAGATCTGCCCGCTATGAGATTCACTGAATACATGCCCCACATACAGACAGTCGATATCCTTCGCTTCCAGCCCCGCATCTTCCATTGCTTCCATACATGCCCAGGCAAAAAGTTCTCTTTCCGTCATATCTTTCAGCTCCGGGTTTACCTGAACATTTCCCAAAGGTGTTACGCCAACACCAATGATAGAGACACTTCTAGCAAACTGACCAATTCTTGTTTTCATGCTGTTTCTCTCCTTTTTATTCTGGATTTTTAGTGGATCACGGGAAGAACGCGCAGTATGCTTCCTCCTTTCCATTTTTTCCGTTATCCACCTATAAAAGATTGTGAAAACCGATAAGAATAAGTTGTTCTTGGATACTGACTGTCCGGTAAGTCAGTCTTGGACAAGGTACTGACTGACCGTACGGTCAGCAGTGCGCAAAAAAATACGTTGCCCTTGTCATTATTCTTTTTGTCTCAGGAATGTAGAATAGATTGTATTTAATATATTACTAAAGCTTTCATTTGCCGCTTCTTCTTCTCTGCCTTCATTGGTGGTAAGCCAATCATCCTTAAAAACGGAAAAGAATATTGCAGGAATCAAGATAAAAAACAAATCGACAATATCTTTTGTCATATCGCCCTGCAGCGTAAAACCGCGATCCTGAAGCATCTTTTTTCTGGTCCTGCTATTGAGTTCATCCCATATATGGATCAAGCTTCCTTTACCGGTAGTAGATTTCAAGGACTCGAGGATCAGAACAATCCACAAACTGCGTTTTTCATTGAAGAACTTCAAGCTGTCATTGATTTCCTCTGATTTCCATTTGCCATAATATTGACTGTAATCGGATTTTTTATATATTTTTTCAAATGATTTTATAAAGTCTTCCTTAAAAGTATCGAGTATTTCCAAAAGAATGGCTTCTTTACTTTCAAAATTGTAGTAGATCAAGGCTTTGCTTACCTCTGCATCATGGGCAATTTCCTTGACTGTAGTCCCATTGAATCCTTTTTCTGAAAACAGCTTTAAAGCTGCGTCTATAATCCTGTCTCTGCTTTGTATATTGCTTTCCAAATGATTTTCCTCCTATGTGACTAACCGACCGGTCAGCTCAAGTATACTATACGATAATAAGATCGTCAATAGAAAAACCAGCGAGGTAAGCACACTTCTCTCATAATCGCCCGAACTTGTTACTAGATGGGATACTGGCACGGAGATACTGGATGTGATACTTGTATAACTACCATGGAAACAGGTATAATACAAGAAAGCTTAATGAAAGAATAAGATCGTATCTTAGGAATAAAATGGAAACATATTTTCAATTGGGGAGACACCATGAAGAAGTTATTTGGAATAATACTCTTATTTCTGATCATCGCGGCGCTTGCCTCCGCGTTCTTTTTATATAATGCGGAGCCGGATTTTTTAATGGACCGTTTTTATAAGAATATCTACTCAGACCGCCTTGGACCCGCGCCGGAAGTTATGCTGAACGAAACTCCGGTGCACTTTGACCGGACTGCGGAAGTGTGGAGCATTCAAAAGAAAAACGGACAATGGTACACACCACCAAAGGCGTCTGACAATGCCGCGGCGAGCGATGGTGATACGAACCCCGCTGCCGCCGCAACCTCACATGAAGACAGATTGGCTGTGACCGTCGATAAAGAGCCTGACCGAGTAAGCCTGAAAATCATTGAGCCAGACTCAGGCCAGGTTGTTTTGGAAGAACAGGCGGTTTTATCCAATCTTCCGCTGCCGGAGCAGAACGGAACCTTCACCTATGAATTGACGATGGAATGGACCGGGGAAGCCAAGCCATACAGAGGGAACTATGTGCTTGAGATACCGGTTACTGTGGATTTGCCGGAGAAATTTGTATTTTCCGTACAGCGGCTTACCCAGGGACAATTGCTGGAGGTTACAGTTTACTATGCCGACGAGCCTGAGGACATTCTGTTCGAGCAATCCATTTACAGTAAATTCAAATGGCATCAGCAGGGCGGTCTGCTCAGGGGCTATTTGCCTACAAATTATAATGTGAAACCGGGCTCTTATCAAATCAATTATGGAATCAAAAGCGAAGGGACGGAGTTTACGCAGGAAATTGAGATCGCAGAGTATAATTACAATATTCAATACTTATACGTTGACCCGGAAACCGAACAGGAAACAAGAAATGATGCAGCCTACGCGGAATATAACAAATATTATATCCCGGTAAGAAATCAATCGGAGCCGTCCAGATATTACACGGAAGGTTTCCTCTTGCCCGTCAAGGGACGACTAACCACGGAATTCGGCGAGACGCGCTACGTCAACGATTTCCCGACTTCGTACCGGCATCTCGGTCTGGATATTGCTGCGCCGGAAGGAACCGAGGTCAAGGCCGTGAACCGCGGCAAAGTGGTCCTGTCAAGATCGTTCATCCTTACAGGGAATACGGTTATGATCGACCATGGAGAGGGTTTGTTCAGTGTCTATCATCACCTGTTGAACCTTTCGGTGAAAGCGGGTGAAATCACGGAGCGGGGGCAGAAGATAGGAGAAGTCGGCTCGACCGGGTTTTCCACTGGCCCGCACCTGCATTTTATGATGTCGTATTACATGATGAATCTTGAACCCGGTTATTTCCTTGTCGGACAGCCGATCACCTATGAAAATTATCAGGAACTGATACAATAACCCGTGGAAAGAAAAGGAGAATGATACAATAATCAGAGCCTTGAAAGGAGAGATAAAATGAAGTGGAGAGATGGAGCTCCCAGAGAATATTACAGCAAATATGAAAAGATCAGCATAGAGAATCATCAAGGATGGTTTGATGTATATCGACTACCTGGGGATGTATATGCGATCTGTGAGCCGCAGCATTTTCAAGAAGTGAACGCGTACTTGATCATTGGTCAGGAACGAAGTCTGCTCTTGGATACAGGCATGGGGATCTGTGACATCAAGGCAGTCGTCAGAGAACTTTATCAGGGAGAGATTCTGGTGGTGAACAGTCATTTTCACTTTGACCATATCGGCGATAATTATAAATTTGATGAAGTACATATTTATGATGATTCGTATGCAAAGGCAATCGCGCAAAATGGTCTGCCAAAGGAAGGCTTGGGAAACCAATTGGATGAAGATATGTTTTTATTCGATTATCCAAAGGGTTTCGAACCTGAGACATTTAAAATACCACCGTATAAGACAAGGCTGATTCATGACGGACATCGGTTTGACTTGGGAAACAGAAGCCTAGAGGTGATACATACACCGGGACACAGCAACGATAGCATTATGCTGTATGACGAGAAAAATAAAATTCTATTTACGGGAGATACCTTTTATTTAGGCGCTCTATATGCTCATTTTGACTGTGATGCGTTCGGAAAATCCAATATTGAGGAGTATTATAAAACAATGAATGGTCTCGTGGAAAGATGCTCCGATGTAAAGGCGCTCTATTGCTCGCACAATGATTTTATTGCAGAACCCATTAAAATTACCGAAACTGCATTGGCTTTGGAAGATATATTGAGCAGCAGTGCGGATACCAAATCGGAAACCCATGCGGGCCACACCTATCTGGAGGATGGAACAAAATTAAGGGAATATGGGTTCGATGGGTTCTCGATTATTGTAAAAAATTGAGGAATCGTTGAATCGTGTTTACAAATCCATATTACATGATATAATTCAAACAGCGTTTCATGAGAATGAATGTTATCGGTAAGGAACGCAATGCTAAATAGAATTTTAGGAGGATACTTCACATTGGAAGCGCTAAGTATTGGAAAAATTGCGGTTTTGTATGCGATCAGTACAAAAAGTGAGGCAGAGGAGATTTGTCAGAAAGCCTCAGAAATGGGATACAGGTTGTATAAGGGAAGCGTCGGCTCCATGGACTCTGCAAAAATATTTGCGGCTGTAGAAACCGCAGCAAAAAAAGAGGGACTGATCAATCCGATTTACCGGGAAGAGCATTCCATATATCATTCCATACTGGAAGCATATACTGCGATCTGCAGAGGCCGGGAAGGTCTGGGAAATGTTTTGAGAAGCGCCGGGCTGGCATTCAGCATTGTCAGAGGGCCGAGAATTTCAAATGATAAAAATGACGGAGAATGGATTGCGATCGTATTATTCGGAAATATGGGAGCGCCGATCAAGGGATATGAGCATGAAGTAATCGGCCTGGGGATAAATCCGGTTTAATATTCGCTTGATTGTGGTTATATTTATGAAGAAAACAATTGTAAAAACGGATTACATATATTAAAATAACAGTAGAAATCTACAATTTTACATTTAAAAAAATATTTTGAATGAAAGCCCATAGATATTAGCTGTTAGGGGGCAAAACTCAAAACGTTGAGTTTTGTCCTTTTTTAGTGCTCAAAAACATGGTACGCGCAAGCAGGATAGGAGGAGAAATGAATCGAATGGTCGGCAAAATAAATTTTGATTGCAGTGAGGCGGTTATGATTAGAGGTGAAGATCTTACGCTGGACGAAGTTTTCCAGACGGCGAAAGGTAGAAAAGTTCAATTATCTGCAGGTGCGGCGGAAAAGATTTTAAAGGCGTACCAGACTGTGAAGGAAAAGATAGATGAAAAAGAACCGATATACGGCATCACTACGGGGTTTGGAAAGTTAAGCAATATCGCGATCAATCAGACACAATCAGCCCAGCTTCAGAAAAATCTCATTATGAGTCATGCCTGCGGCGTAGGGAAGCCTTTCAGTGAGGAGATTACGCGCGCCATCATGCTGCTTCGGGCCAATACCCTGGCCAATGGCCATTCGGGAGTACATATACGAGTCGTTGAGACGCTGATCGAAATGCTGAACAAGAGGGTCCATCCGGTCATTCCGGAGAAAGGTTCTCTTGGCGCCAGCGGTGATCTGGCAAATCTGGCACATGTAGCCTTGGTCATAATCGGCATGGGAGAGGCTATTTATCAGGGGAAACGGTATCAGGGAAAAACCGCAATGAAAAAGGCCGGAATCCAACCGATTGAGCTGGAAGGAAAAGACGGCCTTGGCTTGATCAACGGAACACAGGTCATGACGGCCCTTGGTTCGCTGTATATTTTAGAGGCCTTTCAATTAATGACAACTGCGAATATCGCGGCGGCGATGACCCTGGAAGCGATGCTGGGACTGACAAGTGCATTGGATCCAAGGATCCACGATGTCCGCCCTCATTTCGGGCAATCGTTATGCGCCCGGGAGATACGACAACTCCTTGCGGGAAGCACCTACGTGAATAAGACAAATCGTGTACAGGATGCCTACACACTGCGATGCGTACCGCAGGTCCATGGAGCGTCTTTCGATGCAATGAACTATGTGAAGCAAGTTATGACCGTTGAATTGAACTCGGTC
>Ga0366800_1081_pt1 | contig 11654 bp, 10 predicted proteins | sample BONcelN113001E14_FD_207034 | JGI IMG/M metagenome (GOLD analysis project Ga0366800, IMG submission 207034) | Enriched cells from coal bed in the Powder River Basin, Montana, United States - BONCAT cells N11 rep3 HSBNCT.N11.300.1.E14 ...
CAAATATTCATCTACGAATCTAACCAGATACTCCATTCCAAAGCTGTGCAAATCCTCATAGTCCTCATCCAGCAATGTAAGGACACCTTCTTTTTCAAAAAGCTTATATACCTCATCACTTCTCATGCCTTTATATTCACTATAAAACTCTATACAAAAGCTTTTAAATGATAATTTGCTCAAAAGTCCAACCTTCTCTCTTTCTCTTTGTACAATAACCCTATCATTCATTTTAACATATTTACCATTGCTGCAAAACAAGAAGCCAATATTTCTTTAATCCGGCAATTTTCATTATCACCTGCAATGTATCCTGACTTGCCGATTTTTCTTTTACATTTCTCCACAGTCCTGTAATACAATCTTCAGGAACTTATGAAGACCTTTATTTTAGTGATAGTGTGCTATAAATAAAACCAGCCATCATTCACGCTCCGATGGCTGTTGCATTTTCAATGCGAGTTTCAAATAGTCGTTATAGTCCTTCCCTTGCTTTGGTGGCCTTTCCAGTGCCCCTTTTTCTCTTACTCTATTCCTTTGTATATTTACATCACATGTGACATCATATATAATATTATATAAGGATGTGATAATTATTGTCCAAAAGATAAAAACTTATAGAGAAGTGGCGAAATGCTACAGACTATGAAGAATATGAAACGGTTGAGAATTTACTTAATTATTATGGTTATTTTGCAAAAGGGATTGGCAGTAGTCATTGTACTTTTAGGAAAGAGAATAGAATGCTTATTACAGTACCAAAAGAAAACAACAGAGTAAAGCCCATTTATTTAAAGCAAATAATCTGCCTGCTTGAAGAAAGAGGTGAAATATGATGACTGAAGAAAAATTAAAATATTACATGGATCTGGATTACCCTTATGATATAAGGAAACTTGTCAAAGAAGAAGGCGGAGGATATCTTGTTACCTTTCCTGACCTTGAAGGGTGTATGACAGGAGGAAACACACTGGAAGAGGTTGCAGGAAATATAGAAGATGCCAGAAAAAGCTATTTTATGGCCTTTGAAGATAATGAGGCAGTACCTCTTCCCGGGAAAGGAAATAATAGCTGTGAAAAAGAATTCAGTGGAAGAATTTCCTTGCGCATCCCCAAATCATTACATTATAGGATATCTATAGAAGCGGATAAGGAAGGCGTTAGCGATAATCAGTATCTGCTTTATATTATTAGCCGGGGATTGGAGAATGATAAAAAGAAAACCAAGGTATAATAAAAAGGCTGTTTGAATATTGCAAGTTTAAAAGCACTTGAGAAAGATTAAAACTCCATAGCTCCATGATCCGCAACTTCATTCTTCCGGGGTAATCAAAAATTTTGCGCGAGTGCGATGAAAGCTCAATATGTATTGCTTAACCGCTTGTTGAGCTCTTTTTACGCGCAAAACTTCTGATTGTTCCCTTTAAGAACAGCCCTCTTGTACCATTGTCATCACGCATAAAACCTTTGTGTCAGCTCGTCCGCATACTTCACCAGCAGGCCTGCCTCTTGGGTAAAATTGAATATTGTAAATCTGGGCCTTATTTCCATTGCATGAATTACGCTTCTTCTGAATAGCTCCTTGTCAATTCCAAGCTTTGCCGGATCAGCTGCTGCACCTGTTCTTTCAAGCAGTCCTATGATTTCTTCCGGCTCAGGCGTCTCCATTCCGGCAGGAAGTCTTTCCTTCATCATTTTGTACAGCATTGAAACGACCACTGCTGCAGTACCTACACTATTGCCGTGGAGCGGATGGTCAATGCCCTGTTTGATGGCGTCCACTTCCCAATAATGGGCCATATGATGCTCTGCACCGGAAGCGGGCCTGGAATTTCCAATCAAGCCTATGGCAACTCCTGAAAGAATTAATGCTTCCATCAGATACATTATGGCGGTTTCATCACGTCTTACCATACCCTCAATGTTATTCCTGCATTTTAAAAGGGCAGTTTTTACAACATTTACTGTTGTCTGGCAATAATATTCATTATTCAATCTCCGGGCCAGTTCCCAATCCGCCAGTGCAGTGAGCTTGCCGAGAATATCTCCGAATCCGGCCTGCAACATTTGCATTGGTGCTTCTTTTAAGATATTGGCGTCAGCAATGATGGCATATGGATATACTGCCTGGAAGGTCACCTTTGTTCCGCCTACAATAAGGGGAGAGACAACGGAAGCATAGCCATCCATGGAAGGAGCCGTTCCGATAATGACATACGGTATGGCAAGCTTAAAGCTTACCATTCTTGCCAGATCATTGATGGTACCTGAACCAACGGCGACAATCAACGATGTATTTTCGGCAACTTCTATTATCAGCCTTCCCAGGGCCTTTTCGTCCGGTACAAGAGGATGCTCGCCCGTAAAAACATATGAATATGCGTCAAAGCCTTTTTGGCATAACAATTCCTCTATATTTTTACTGCATATAGAATAAGTATTGTTATCAGCAATTATAAAAATCCTTCCATGCTTGAACTCAGAGGCCACCTCCGTTATCCTGCCAAGAACACCGGTGCCTGCAATAATATTCCTTATACCTACCTCATGCCTTCTGCCGCAGCTGCAGTCAAAGCACAGTCCTGCAATTTCTTCCGTTTTTAAATTCAAAATATCGTCCATCAGAAGTCCTCCATATCTCAATGTGTCAAATCTACCCATAAAAAACTGCCATGGATATTATATCACAAAATATTAAATCAAATAACCAGATTTCTATATTCAACCGGTGACACGCCCACCACTTTTTTGAACACCTTGCTGAAATAGGCCGAATCCTCATAGCCTACCAAATCGCTGACTTCATATACCTTTATGCTTATATCCTTAAGCAATTCCTTTGATTTTTCTATCCTTACTCTGGTAATATAGTCAACTACACTTTCTCCTGTCTGCTCTTTGAATACCTCGCTGAGATGATTGGGACTTACATAAGCTATTCCTCCCAGTGTACCCAGAGAAATGTCGTGCTTGTAATTCTCCTGTATATAGCTTTTGACCACATCAATAATTTTCTTATCCTTTCTTCCTGTAATCTGTATCATTCGTAATAAAACACTGGAATAAAAGCTTATCAGGTACTCTAAAATATCATCCAGGGAGTTTATGCAGCTTACTTCGCCAAAGAAATGAAAAGCTTCTCCATATTCCTCATCAACAGCCTGCTTGAATTTAGGAGTATTAATTCTCAGGCTGTTGCAGGTATCCTCCAATACCCTGAGAACATCCGCAGGCTTTACCCATAGGTCTCTTAATACTGAACAAAAGTCTGTAACTACTGTCTTTAGCTTTTGCAGGTTTAAAGTTTCATAAATGTACATCAACTGGTTGTCAAAATTTTCAGCAACTCCGGAAGGGATGCACGAAATAAAGGAATTTGGAAGCTTCTCAAAGCTTATAACCGATGATTTTCTGCTATAAAACCTGTGACATTGCGCCTGCAATGCCAGGCCGAAGCTCTCTTTCAGACTGACAGGCTGCCTGACGGCTCTGCCGATACTAATGGTAAACCGTACCTCCGATAGTCCGGAAAGCTTATTATATATGCTTTCACATATCTTATCCGTCAAGCCATCATCAATTTCGGGTATCCCACATACCATTACAAGTCCGCAGTCTGCCATAAAGGAGCAATAATCGGAATATGCCGACACTGATTCCTCGGCAAGATTTCTTATGGAACGGTATAGCTTTTCAGCATTTTCAGCTCCTGCTGGACCGCAAATTTTCTTAATATTGTCCACGCTTACTATTATTATGTTGTAGCTCTCATTGCAAATATTTACTTCATATTGCTTAAGCTTTCTTCCAATTTCCATGCCGTCCTGATATTTACCGTCGGCTATCAGCTCCTTGAGAAATATCTCCCTGAGGACGGGCAGACTTTGGCTGAGCTTTGCCTTCAACTTTATTTCTGCAAGCCTTGACTCTTTTTCTTCTTTTATCTTCTCTGCAGTTTTTGTCAACAGCTCCAGCAGCTGTTCCTCATCCACAGGTTTCAGCAGATAATCCACAGCACCGGTACGCAGCGCTTCCCTTGCATAATTAAATTCATCAAAACCACTGAGAATGACCTTTTTTATTTCCGGATATTTTTCCTCGAGTATTTTTACAAGCTTTATTCCATCCAATTTAGGCATCCTGATATCGGTAATGACTATATCAGGGCATTGGTGTACAATCAATTCAAGGGCCTGTTCTCCATTTACCGCTTCCCCGGAAATACAGAAATCATTCCCGAGCTTTTCTATTATTTTAGCCAGGCCTTTCCTTATATGCTTTTCATCATCCGCTAGAAGAATTCTTATCATTTTTACCTCCCGCCAACACCATATCTGCACCCACTTTTTATGCTATCCCGGGCAGCTGTAGTTTAACCAGTGTTCCCTTCCACAGTGTGCTATAAATTGTAATCCCATATTTGACGCCATAATAGAGCTTTATTCGCTCATTTATATTTTTAAGCCCTATCCCTCTTGAGCCTTCCTCATGCTCAGCCTGTTCGCTCAGCTTCGCATTTAGCTTTTCCAGGTTTTCCTCCGAGATCCCCGTGCCGTTGTCTTCAATTTCAATTACAACGCCCTCTTCATTTCTATATGCCCTTACAAAAATACAGCCTTTTTCTTCTACAAGCTCAAGGGCATGATACACCGCATTTTCTACAATAGGCTGCAGAATGAGCTTTATTAGGTCCATATTCCCCAGGCCTTCCTCCAACCGGACATTAAGCTCAAACTTGTTGTCAAACCTCAAATTCTGCAATGCCATATAGTACTTAAGGTGCTCTATTTCATCATTGAGAGTGACTCTCTGTACTCGAGTGTTGATGCTGTACCTGAGCATCTTGCTTAAGATGAAAATCATATCCGAGCATTCGTCATCATCATTGACCTTTGCCATCATTCGGACAGATTCCAGTGTATTGTATATGAAATGCGGGTTTATTTGCATCTGCAAGGCATTCAGCTCAGTCTCCCGCTTCTTTTTTTCAATATCATAAACATTATCAATGAGCTTGGTTATTTCTCCAAGCATCTTGTTGAAGCTGTTTCCAAGCTGGGCTATTTCATCATTATACCGGGTCTTGAACCTGACAGACAAATCGCCCTTTTCAGTCAGCTTCATAATTTTAATAAGTTTTTTTATCGGCTTGGTAACTTCATAGGACATCAGGATGGAGATTGCCATGATTAGCATAGTAAAACCTACAAGCAGAATCAATATTATTTTCTTCAGCTGCTGTGTATTCTTATATAGCAAATCTTCAGGTATGATTTTAATAAAACGCCAGCCCGAAACCTTTACAGGCACCGACATTACAATATATTTTACCGAATCAGCCGCAATGGTGCTTTGGCTGCTGGACGCATCAGCATCGGCATCAGCAAGCTGTGCAAGATCGGTATCCTTCAGGCTTTTTGTTATATTCTCTTCATCTGTGTCATATATCAGGTTAAATTCGCTGTCTATAATGATTGTCCTTTCACCTTCAAAGGTACTGGTCTTCTGGCATATTTCCCTGAGAATTTTCAAATCCGAATAAAGTGACAGGACGGCTATGCTCCTACCGGTTGCTGCATCCACCATAGCTCTTGATACCGAAAAAGCATGAACATTATTAACATTGACATGGCGTACATTGTCAAACCTCCTGGTTTTTGATACAAGAGGCTTCCCTCTTATGCTGATAACCTCCTGAAACCAGGCTTCATCAGTCGGTTCATATGAAAACATAAAGCTGCCGTTTATCGCACTTGCCAGTGTTTTACCTTCCGTACTGAAAAAAATGGCTGAATACATATAAATATTCGATTTCATTAATTTGTCAATTGTAGCCTGAAGGATATTCTCCTGGTAGTTATGGCCCTGTGAAATCCTGTTAAATGTATTCATTAGCTCTTCGTCATAAAGCGGTTGCTTTGTAAGACTTATTAAATCCTGCAGATGGCTTTCAATTCTATCCACTGCCTGGCTGTTCAATCTGTTGATGAGTGCAAGCTCTCCCTTTTTTATATTTGCCAGGGAAAAAGCCAGGACAAAATACAAAATCAAAAGAAATATGACCAATAAAACCGCAAAGTTCAGCAGGATCTTCCATTGAAACGAAGAACTCTTGTACTTCAGGAATATTCTGCTGAAAATTCCGGCAACCTTCATTTGTATACTCCATATCATATATTGTTATGTAAACTCATTTTCATTATACCATTTAATTACCCTATATCAGAACCTAAATTTAAATTTCCATATCTGTATAACCTTGTGCCGATTCATCCCTTCACAGCACCTACCGTCAAACCTGCAAAAACACGCTTTTGAAGTGCCAGGAATAAAATAAGTGTCGGTATCATAACAGCAATGCATCCGGAGGCCATTACATTGAAGGTAGTAGCAAATTGGCCCGAAAAGGTCATCAGCGCAGTAGTTGCCGTCTTTAGATTTGTAGATGGACAGTACAGGTACTGGGTAAACATGTCATTATATATGTATATGGACTGTGTTATCAGTATTGTAGCTGTTGCAGGAAGAAGCAGGGGAAAGATTATTTGTATGAAAATCCTCAGGAAGGAAGCACCGTCAATCATTGCACTTTCATCCATTGAAACCGGAAGCTTTTCAAAAAACTGCAGGAAAATCCACACCTGAATGATTCCAGGAAGGGCATATAGTATTATAGGCGCACCCAGAGTCCCTGTCAGCTTTAATGAATACATTATTTTGTATATGACAACCTGCAAAAGTGAGTGCGGGATAATAGCCGAGGCCACATATAAGGCCTTTACATATTTTTTAAGCTTAAAATCAAATCTTTCCAGGCAATATGCCGTCATAGCTCCAAGCATTACATTCAGGGTAGAGCCGCATACTACAAGGATGAAGCTGTTGAGCATGGAGCGGAGTATATGTCCTTCTATCAGCGTCCTTTTATAATTTTCAAAATTCAGAAAATTTTTGGGCGGCATTATGGGAAGAGTATTGGCATATTCTGCATTGTCCTTGAAGGATATGAAAAAAAGCATTAATAATGGCAGCATTACTATAAAAGCCCAGAGTATCAAAGGTATATGTCTTACAGCTGTTAACAGGTAATGTCTGCCTCTTTCCTGTGTGATGGCGTTCATATTGATATTCCCCCTTTGACAACTTTTCTCTGGATTCCGGTCAGTATCAGAATGATAAAGACAAGCACCACTGACATTGCAGCAGCAAACCCGTATTGTTGATAGTTAAAATAATTGTCAATTACATAGTACATGAAGGTGAAGGTAGAATTTCCCGGGCCTCCCTTTGTCAGAATCAGGGTTTCAGTAAAGGCCTGAAGGGAGCCGTTTAGTGCCAGGAACATCTGCAGCTCTACAATTCTGGTGATATTTGGCAGTGTAATGTATCTGAAGTTCTGCCAGGCATTTGCTCCGTCAATAACCGACGATTCATATATTTCCGGCTCAATTGACTGGAGGGCGGCAATGTAAATGACCATGGTATATCCCAGCCATCTCCACAGGGACATTGATACAAGTGTAAATATGGCTATGTTCTTGTCACTGAAAAACCTTATGGGCTCTGCCTGGATGAACCGCATAAATATATTTATGGGGCCTTCATTGTAATCGTACATAAAGTTAAACATATATGCCACAGCAGTGATATTCAACACATAGGGCATAAAGATAATAGTCTTGTAGAACCCTCTTCCTCTCATCTTCTGGGTAACTAAAACAGCAAAGGCCAGTGCAATGAAGGTCTGCAGTATTCCTACCAATGCATATGCACCATTATTCTTTAAAAGCACCCAGAGAGTGCTGTCGGTAAACACCAGCTTGTAATTCCGGAGCCCTGTAAACTTATATTCCGGCAGGGAGCCGTCCCAATTGGTAAAGCTGTAGAATACCATGCGTATTGCAGGCCATACAAGAAATAGTAGCATAAGCAGCATCGGAATAAAGAGAAATCCGATAAGAAGGATTTTTTTTTGCATGCGATAACTCATATATATCGGCCCTTTCAGCTATACTGTCGGCAGGCTGCAGCAAATAATCACCGCAGCCTGCCTCTTATTTAGAGTGAATCTGATTGTTAGATCTACAGCGGCAATTTCATTATAATGCCGGCATTCATGCGCCTTACAGAATTAGTGCAAATGTTTCAATGCGCTAATTCTGTAAGGATAAATTGGTATTGCCGCTTTAGTATCAGTTCGCTTTCGCTTTCTTCCAGGCTGCATTCATTTTGTCAAATTCATCCTTAAGACTGGTACCGCCAACTATATTTGCAAATTGCTGTGAGAAGTTGATTTGTGCCTTGTCAAGGAGAGCCTTGAAGTCTGTTGGATATGTTATGGAAACAACTGTTTTCTTTTCTGAGTTGCCAAATTGCTCCAGGTACGGGATTGATGTAGTGGTGCCCTTTTTAGCAGATATTGTTGCTGTTGCCAGGTCATAATCGGCAATAAGCTCATCCATATGCCATTTATAGAAGGCTTTTGCAGCCTCGGGATTCTTTGAGGAATTTGAAAGAATCAGCGAATGGTCAGGCATAAGAAGTGTTGTGTAGGGACCGCCACTGTTGTCATAAGGGAAGGGTACAAGACCGATATCTTCAAGCTTCAGAGCGCCATCGCCCCTTCCCGGATAATTTACAGGCGTACTGCTGTAAATAAAGCTCATGCCGACTTTGCCGTTTCCAAAGTCTCTTAAATAAGTTTCCCATTCATAGGAAAGTGGATCATCTTCCATAATGCCTGATTTTGAAAGCTTTTCAAGAAGAGCTGCCATTTCACCGTAAGTAGATTCTACAGAGAAGGGAGCATCAGATGCAGTCATTTTATCAAAGGTCGCTTTCTGGTCATCCAGACGTGCCTGGGCAACTCTCCAGTAAGGAGTGCTTACCCATGCAGCTTTTAGGCATCCTGCAAGGCCTATTTTGCCGGTTGCTTTTATCTTCTTGCCTGTTGCTATAAGCTCGTCCAGGGTTTTTGGAGGAGTCAGGCCCATCTCGCTGAATATTTTTTTGTTGTACGCCAGACCAAAGCTTGTAGAACCGAATATCAAGCCATAGGTCTTCTTGTCCACCTGATGTACGTTGCAATCATTACCAACCCACTGGCCCACCAGTTCCGGAAATACTTCGTCCAAAGGAAGCATGTATTGTTCTTTATAGCTGTCGGCATAATTATAAGTTCCCAAAGTAAAAACGTCCGGCATGTCGTTAGAAGACATCCTTATTTTTAGATCCTGGTCATAGCTCTTGGATGTAGCCGTATTCACTTTTACATCGGGATATTTGGCCTTGAAAGCTTCAAGCCATTTAGGATAATTTGTATTCAACAAGTCGTCCCTGTATGTCATGAATAATATTTCTCCACCTATTTTCTTTTGCGTTTCAGTCACTGCAGCTGTAGTTGTAGTTGCTTGTTTTGTTTCAGTTGCTTTTGCAGTCGTTTCAGTCGAGTTATTGCCCTGTGCGCATGCTGATAGTAATGAAATCACAAGAGCTGAGGCGATGACTATGGAAGTTGCTTTTTTAAACATTGAATCTCCTCCTGTATATAATTTGATTCGATCGTTTGGTGTGTGCACATTCCAAAACGCTTGACACTATTTAGTATACCACCGCTTCTTTTTTATCTTAATGCTTTAATTCAGGTTTTACAGTAAAATCTACGGATTATGTATCGGGTACCCTCCAAACTCTATTGCAGCATCCGCCATGGCAAGAATGTTTTCAGGCGGCACTCCGTGCTGTATGTCATGTACGGGTGCAAATACAAAGCCTCCGCCGGGAGCAAATACAGATATTCTTTCTTTGACCTGCTGCCGGACCTCTTCCTTAGTACCAAAGGGTAAAACACTCTGAGTATCGATTCCACCGCCCCAGAATACGATTTTCCCTCCAAAGGCCTCCTTAAGCCCCGCAGCCCCCATGTTTGCGGCAGATACCTGAACGGGATTGAGTATATCCACCCCGGCTTCTATAAAATGCGGAATGATATTGTAAATTGACCCGCAGCAATGGAAAAAGGTCTTGGCATTGCTATATTTATGGACATGGTCGTTAAGCTTCCTGTAATTTGGACCATATACACGCCGCCACACCTCCGGTTGGAACATTTCACACTGCTGCGTGCCAAAATCAGATGTGGAAACAACAATTATGTCCAGGTATTTACCTACAGCCTGAATATACCTTTCCAGATTCTTCAGTGCCATATCCGTACTTATATCTACTACCGAATAAGCATAATCAGTGTCTGTCTGAAGTATACACAGCCATTCCGTGAAAGAATGCCCTGCAACCAATGGCAGCATTGCAGCTCCGCTCTTGTAAAACCCTCCGCATATTGCATAATCAGTCTCTTCATGCAGTTTTTTGGCCTGTACCTCAAGCTCCCGTAATTGCTCATCAGTAAAGAAGGGCTGGGACTCTTTCCATTTTTTCAAGTCTGCCGGTTCAAAATCTCTCATTTCAGACAGGCTTTGGGTATAATCATAATACAGACCGCCTTTAGGCATTCTGGCTATATTCCTGCCCTGTACATCCCTTATCCAAAGGTATCCATCCTCTTCAACAGGGTTGTATCCTCCCGGTACCAGCAAAGTATTTCCCTGTTCATTTTTCCAGGGCTTCCAATCGCGCTTTTCAATGCCAAACCGCGCCAGAGGAGTTTCAAGCTCAATAACGTCACAGTGAAGACGCTTCCTTATATCCTCATCCGTTTCTGCAAGCATGTACATAAGCTCGTTGACTTTCGGCGGATCTTTCTTAAGCCCCAGATAATTCCTCAATTCCACGTAAGCATCTACACAGATGGAGGTTAGATACGAGCCTCCTACATCAATTGGCACCCTGTCGGGCTCCTCATAATTTAAAGCTTTCCTTACCCTTTCCCTGGAAGTCATTTTCTCATTTTTCATATTACCACGTATTCCTTTCGTTGTACTCAAGGTACAAAATGTTATGATAATTGATAATTTAGTAGCCCTGAAACACATAGTTCATAACGTTGTCATATCAATAATAAAATTATACCAGCTGATATCTACTAGCTTAATGTAGTATTATAGGCTTTCCATGAATTTTTACGGGTATATCAAGAGGATTTCAAAAAGAAAGATAAGAAATATTTGAAAACATCCGAGAATATTCCATTAAAGCATAAGATAGAATATTAAACCTTTCTGGCTATCATGCTATAATTTTTACAACATCTATTGTTCTAAAAAGTTGTTTGGAAGCGGATTATTTGAAAAGGGCATTGGAAGCGGAGTATTAAAAAAGAATAAGGAGAAAAAGTATGTATCAGCAAAACAGATATTATGAAGTAACACCTAAAATAGTAAGAGCAGACTGTACCACAAAAATAACAATAAAACCTTTATATGAGCATTGCAAATTTACAGAGCCGGTTTACGAAGTCTCCTGTATTGCGCTTCAGCATGAAGGCCAGGGTGAAAATTACCACACTGCTCTTCAGACAGCTTCTGTCAGCCCGGAGAATGGCTGTATATCTATAGAATTCACCTTTGCTTCCGAACAAGAGCATTGTATTATGCTAAAGAAGCCTAATGACGAATATTCTTTCATGGATTTTCGGATATACTCCCTAAGAGAAGATCTCTTCCAGCTAAAAGCATTCAAAGGCGACTTCCACATGC
>Ga0366800_1101_pt1 | contig 11551 bp, 3 predicted proteins | sample BONcelN113001E14_FD_207034 | JGI IMG/M metagenome (GOLD analysis project Ga0366800, IMG submission 207034) | Enriched cells from coal bed in the Powder River Basin, Montana, United States - BONCAT cells N11 rep3 HSBNCT.N11.300.1.E14 ...
AAAGTGTTCAACATTGGTATTGTTCAATACGTGGATCATGTAGCGCTGGACGCTGCACGTGAAGGATTTATAGCAGCGCTGAAGGACAATGGATATGTGGATGGTGAAAATATTAAGATCGACTTGCAGAATGCACAGGCAGATCAAAGTAACCTTTCCACCATCAGTGACCGATTTGTCAGCAATAACGTAGATTTGGTACTCGCGATCGCAACTCCTGCAACCCAGGCAATCGCCGGAAAAACAACAGACATTCCGATCCTTGGAACAGCGGTAACGGATTATGTGTCTGCAAGACTCGTAGATTCGAATGATGCTCCCGGAGGAAACGTGACTGGTACAACTGACATGAATCCGATCAAGGAACAGATCGATTTACTAGTTCAATTAGTACCGGATGCTAAGACCGTTGGTGTACTTTACACTTCCAGTGAAGACAACTCGATCCTTCAGGCGGCGATTGCAAAAGAAGCCATTGAAGCGAAGGGAATGAAATACGTTGAAGTAACCGTAACCAATTCAAACGATGTACAACAGGCAACCCAATCAATCGTTGGTCAATGCGATGCGATCTATATTCCAACGGATAATGTATTTGCATCAGCAATGCCTGTGGTCCATGGAGTGACTGCAGAATCCAAGACTCCTGTCATTTGCGGCGAGTCCGGAATGGTTAACAGCGGCGGATTAGCTACACTAGGAATCAACTATTATGATCTTGGTTACCAGACAGGATTGATGGGTGTAAAGATACTTAAGGGTGAGGCTGAGCCTGCAACTATGCCAATTGAAGCATCGACTAAATTTGATTTTGCAATTAATGGAACGGTTGCAGAAGAAATCGGACTAACGATTCCGGCCGAGTTGAAACAGTACGTGATCAAGGCGGAATAATCATTCAATAGAAAGAGTAATAGGAGCGAGGAAAAACAATGTTACAAATTTTGCTAGGCGCGATTTCACTGGGCTTGCTATGGGCAGTTATGACAATCGGCGTTTATATCACATACAGAATTCTGGATATTGCTGATTTGTCAGTAGAGGGCAGTATTGCAATGGGAGCGGCCATCGCAGCCAGTTTGATATACAGCGGGATGAACCCCTTTGCAGCATCATGCATCGCGCTCTTCGGTGGAATGGGAGCGGGGCTTGTAACGGGACTTTTACATACGAAGCTAAAAATCCCTCCATACTACAAAACTACAATTGATTTAGAACTTGTTGAATAACTAAATTTCCGGCTATTCGAACAAGGTCTTATCTATTTCAACTAACCCGATCAGGTTCCATTGAAAACAAAGAAAATAAAAAAAGTGGTAATGACGGAATAATAAAAAAAAACGCCCCTGTCTGTAACAGGGGCGAATGTGAATTCGCGGTACCACCTTGTCTTTGTTGTTTGTTCAACAACCTCAGCAAGCGACAAACATCGCTTCTCCACAGTAACGGCTGGATCCCGGCACATCCTACAGGGCAATTGCCTTTGAGTGTGCAGCTCTCAAGATGAATTCACGGCACTGATATCCTGCTTTCTTCCACCAAACGAAAGCTCTCTGTAAGGATGGGTGTCCCCGCTACTGGTTCTTGGTCATCGCTTTTCATATATTGCTATCATTATATTAATCAACTTTTAATTTGTCAACCATTTAAAATTTTATTTGTCTGGATTCCGCTATCATTCTTCCATCATTCTCTGAACCGCTGCCTGCAGCACCTTTCCCGCAACAGAACCCGCCACCTTGCTGCCCGAGCCTCCATTTTCAACCACTACAACGAATGCAAGGGGACAATCTTCACGATCCAGATAACCAACAAACCAGGAATGTGGCTTTTCATCACCGCCGACTTCGGCGGTTCCGGATTTCGCGCAAAGCTCCAATCCCTTGAAATTGCTCTCTCCGTAAACCTCTTTCACATTATTCCGCATCATAGTCCCCAGCGTATCTGCAGTCTCTTCCGAAAGGATCCGCTTCTTTTGGAGACGATCTCCGGGCAAAAGTGACAGGAGGTTATTCTCATGAATCAGTCGCGGTGTGACCCGTATACCTTCATTGGCAATGGAACCGGCGTAAGCCATAAGGGTCAAGGGATTTGCCGTATTGCTGTACTGGCCGATGCCGGCCCATGCAAGGTCTCCCCCTTCTGCCTCGGTAACATCCACCTTTCCCACTACGGTTCTGATTCCGTCGATCTTGATGTTTGCATTGAACCCTGCCTTTTCCGCATAATCCTGCAGAGCCCTTCCACCCAGTTCAAAAGAAATCTCTGCAAAGGCGATGTTGCATGACTGTGCAAGGGCTTGCTCCAGGGTCACATTCCCATGAGACTTCGGGCAGGTCACCTTCGCTCCTTCGATAATCCGTTCTCCCTCGCATTGATAGACCCTTGTGTTGATATTCTCCAGATGATCGATTGCGGCGGCAGCCGTAACCAGTTTGAAAACCGATCCCGGCGTATATGCTGCTGAAAACAGCCGGTTCATATAAACTCCCTCGTACTGATCCGGATTCGCTTCCACATCGGGCCGGTTTTCCGGATCGAAGGTGGGCATGCTGACCATGCAGAGAAGTTCACCGGTCTTGTAGTTGTATATGCCCACCGTTCCCTTTCTACCATTCATGGCTTTATAGGCAACGGAGCAAAGTTCTGCGTCCAGGTTAAGCATCATATCGCTGTTGAAGCTGCTCAAATTATCGTTGAACCGGTAGGCTCCATTCAACGGATCCCAGCCAGAAAGCCTGTCGCTGTATGCAACCTGGGCACTTGTCACAATATTGCCGTAGGAATCCCCCACAGCATGCATCAGTGCACTTCTAACCGTTTTATCCTCGTTGTATTTCTGAACCCCATCTACTGTCTGGAGTAGGATTTCACCATTTCGATCATAAAGTTTTCCTGCCGTTTTCAGCTGACCGTCGGTATACAGATGCTTATTTGTCGCATGCTGAGCCCAGGAATCTGCATTGATTGTATATTTAACGGTAAAGACCAGTAATCCGGTGACAAGGAGCAGGGTCAAAATCAACAGGCCAAAGGCACGTCTCGTCAGCAATTTCATATCACTCACCCGCCCCTTCCCTGATTTCATCTGTATCAGGCGCAAAATCCCCGCCGTCCGGCCGGTATCTTTCATCTGCCGCTTTGATAAAGGAGAGCAGCGCCCAGCATACGACCATGGAGGAGCCGCCGTTGGAAACGAATGGCAGTGTCACCCCTGTAAGCGGGAGAAGATCCAGAGAGCCGAATACGTTCAGTGCCGTCTGAATCAGAAAGATTGAAACAGCGCCACAGGCAGAAATGGCATAAAAGGATGATTTGCAGCCCCTCATCAGAAAAAGCACAAAAAATGCCAGAAAAATTATCATCAAAACAGCGCAGAGCGCTACGATGAGGCCCCATTCTTCGCAAAGGATGCCAAAGACCAGATCCGTATCCGCCGCAGGGATCCCTACAAGATACCCGTTGCCACCGCCAAGGCCCAGAAGACCACCGCTGGCGGAATACATCAGGGTTCGGGTCTGCTGATATCCAATGGTATCGGCAAACTCCCATACGTGTCCCCATGCCTCAAACCGTGATGCAATATAGGGTAAAAAAGATACGACAGCAAAGGCTCCGAGAACCGCTCCCGCAGAAATGAAGGCAATGGTTCGAATATCCCCGGATCGCATAAAGGCAATCACTAGAAACGTAATAAAGAAGATAACCGAGGTCCCCAAGTCCCGCATTAATATGAGTGCAGCGATGCAGGTTCCGGAGAATCCGATAAACGCTGTCAGGTTGCGGGTTGTGAGAAGCTTATCGAGAGTAGCTGTTCCCGCAAGCACAAAAGCGACTTTGACAAACTCCATGGGCTGGAAGGTAATAAAGCCGAGGTTGATCCAGTTTCTCGCACCAAACCGGGCTTCGCCGATGGTCAGATTCAGCAGCATCAGTACAATGCTGCAGCCGACTAGAATATATTTCAGCTTGCGGCCTCTGCCGACATCTTTTATGATCAGCTGGATAGCAGTATAAACGATCATTCCCAGGATAATCGCGATCACTTGTTTCATCAGGCTTCCCGGCGCCGTTACCGCTACTACAAACAGATTCATTCCGCAAAGGAAAAAGATCAATAGCTCCAGTTCTCTGTACTTTCTGCTGAATTTTGATAGAATGAAATAATAAATCCCTTCTGCGGCGATCAGCAAAAGGAAGGGATAGAGTACGACGAGATGAGATCCTGCCTCATTGGAAAGGGTTATCTGAATTGCCCCCAAAAGTTGAAACACCAGTATGAACAGGAAGGTCTTACCGGCAGTAACATTTGGCCCCAGCTTTCCTAACCAGTCAAGCTTGCTTTTTCGCTTTATGCTTTCGGTGCCTTCTTCTTCAGGAACAAATTGAAATTCAGCAGTTGCAAAGGAAATCGTATCCCCTATTTCGACGCCTCCCGAATGTTCTATTTCTTCTCCATTAACCCGCACTCCGCCCTTTGAGCCGAGATCAGTAATTGTCCAACCGCTCTCGCCGTAGGAAAGCACTGCATGGCTGCGGGATATGAAGGGCAGATTAATCACGATGTCAGATAGCTTGCTCCTTCCGATGGAGTTTTCCCAATGCATGATGGGGATACGATAAGCGTCCTTGATTTCAAGGAAGCCCCATATTCTGTCGGACCCACTGCTTCGAAGGAGGGGCAAAACACAGCGCAGGAGCACCAAAACCGCTAGAACAGGGAAAATCCAGCGTACAACAAAGGTATAGAATTCAACAAATTCTATAGGATTTGACAGGTAAGCTGCAATGCCTTCCACGACACGATCTGCCCAACCACGTATTCCGTCCATAATCTGACGGATATTCTCTATCACGATCTCCATCCGGCTTCCATTTCTATTTCTCAATTGAAATTACAATTTTAAAATAGCAAGCTCATGAAATGATAACTTGCTATTCTTTAATATACTATTTTTTCCATAGAAAATCAATGTTTTCTAGCCCATGAAAACCTCAACAGAATGGGTTTTTCCATCATTTAATAAATCGATCACGTTCCCCTCGTGGAATTCTCCGTCTATTGTCAGATGTGTCACACCTTTATCCGTGTTCTTTGGATTTTTAACAATAATCTGATAGGTGGTTTCAAGGTGGCGATATTGCAGGGAATACTCTGTCCATTTCTTTGGAATACATGGATCGATCACCAATTGATCAACGTTTTTACTAAAGCCCAGTATGCTTTCCAGCCCAGCTTTATAGACCCAGCTTGCGGTACCTGTGTACCAGGTCCAACCTCCCCTTCCTACGTGGGGAGGAACCGAGTATACATCTGCGGCCATGACATAAGGCTCAACCTTGTAAATCGAGTACTCCATATTTGTTCTGGTATGATTAATGGGATTAATCAGTCCGAACAGTTCACTGGCTTTGTCTCCATCTCCCATCATGGCAAAGGCAATAATGACCCAGGCGGCGGCATGGGTATATTGACCGCCATTTTCTCTTACGCCCGGTACATATCCTTTGATGTACCCTGGCTCTAGGTTCCCTTCGTCGAATGGAGGTGTCAGAAGTTTAATGAGTCCTGCCTCTCGCATTACCAGATAATCCTCCAGAGAATTCAGAGCTTTTTTGATTCTTTCAGGGTCTCCTTTTCCTGAAATCACAGCCCAGGATTGAGCAAGAGAATCAATTTTACATTCTTTATTGTTTACGGATCCCAATGGTGCTCCGTTGTCAAAAAATGCCCGTTTGTACCAATTTCCGTCCCATGCGTTTTTCTCAATGGCACCTGTAATTTCGCCGATGAGCTGCTGATATTTTTCAGCCCTCTCCTTCTCAGCCATTTTTTTGCAAATCGGAATCATTTTTTCCATGACTGTGCATAGGAACCATCCCAGCCAGACGCTTTCTCCCTTTCCTCCGTTTCCGACGGTATTCATCCCGTCATTCCAATCTCCTCCACCGATTAACGGCAGCCCGCGTTCGCCGAACTGCAAGCCACGCTCAATTGAGCGAATGCAATGCTCGAAGATGGATGCCGTTTCCGTTGTGACTCTTGGCTGACTGTACCGTTCATCCTCATGAATTTTTAAAGGCTCATCCTGCAGGAAAGGAACTTCAATCTTTAATATATCATAATCTCCGGTTGCCCTTATATATTCTGCAGTCACATAAGGCAGCCATAAATAATCATCAGAGAATCGTGTTCTGGGGCCTTTTCCGGCAGGCTCATGCCACCAGTGCAAAACATCCCCCTGTAGAAATTGATGACGAGCATGCTTTATGATTTGATTTTTCGTGATTTCCGGCCATATTGCGGTAACCGATAAGCTGTCCTGCAATTGATCCCGGAATCCAAATGCGCCGCCGGCCTGGTAGAAGGCGGTTCTTGCCCATATCCTGCATGAAATCGCCTGATAAAGCAGCCATCCGTTCAGCATAATGTTCATAGCAGGATCAGGAGTATCCACCCGAATCGTCTGCAACTTCTCCTGCCAGAATTCCTTCACTTCAAGGAGGGCTGCTCTTGCCTTTTCAAGCACCTTAAAGGCATCCGCCAATTCATAAACCTTATCCGGCCGATCTGTCATTCCCATAAGAAAAATGATTTCCTTCGTTTCCTTCGCCTTCAACTTGAACTTGACCTGCATTGCTGCACACGGGTCGAGACCCGTTCCAACTCTCCCCGACAGTTTTTTCTGTTTGAGCGCGTCCGGTGCTTCCGGTGTTCCGAATCCAAAGAACTCCTTTCTGTCGCCGGTCACGGACCGCGCATCCACAGAAGAATCCATAAAACAAATCCTGTCCGGAAACTCCCTGTTATATGGGTTTTTTACCATTAGAATTCCCTCTGTGCTCTGGCTACTCACCAGGTGCATCGAGGTATCCCTTGGATTCACGCCCAGAACCGGGTTCATATAATAGGTGATTCCCAGGCTTCTATCCTTATCGCTTTCATTTTTCAAGCTGATCATACTGATTTTAACCGTTCCTTTTACCGGTACAAACTGGATCAGGCGCTGTGAAACCCCATGGCAAGCATGCTCAAATTCCGAATATCCAAACCCGTGTCTGATGGTGTACATCTTATCATCTCTGATGGGAAGCGGTGTTGCTGACCATGATTTTCCAGACTCATCATGGAAATAAAATATTTCTCCAGGTATGTCACTGACAGGGTCGTTTGACCATGGTGACAGCTTATTTTCTCGGCTGTTTTCGCACCATGTATATCCGCTTCCGGCCTCGGTCACCATAAATCCAAATTCCGGATTTGAAATGACATTGACCCATGGAGCAGGAGTCGTCTGCCCTTTTTCAAGGCGTATCACATATTCTCTTCCATCCTGGCTGAAACCGCCTAGGCCATTAAAGAATTGAAGCGTATTTTCTGCGGCAGCGTGTTCTGCCGCTGCTTGTTCCGATTCCTTTTGAATACGGTTCCTCTTGACAGGATACTTTGGCGTTTTTCGAACCGATGCGTCCCGAATCCCCGCTTCTCCAATCGATGATTCTCTATCCATCCTTGCCTGCAGCGGCAATTTCGGAAATGCTTCGTATTTCATCTGTTCCTTCATGGTACCGATACCACCCTTGAAAATCATTCTGGAAACGGCATAAAATAAGGGAATATCGTCCTGCTGCATATTATTCGCATTGATGATAAAAACATCGTTGTGTCGATTTAATACATCAAAGGTCTGGCTTGCGTGAACAATTTCAGATATCAGAGAATACAACGGATTGGAGTAACTATTCTCCTCATGGCTTAAAATGACCAGATCTACCTTTAAATCTTTGAGCCGCCAGTATTCATGCGCCTTCAGAACTTCATAGAGAATTTCCACCTCCTCGGTTTTGTCGAGCACAACAAGAATGATCGGTCTATCTCCTGAGATTCCATACGCCCACAAGGAAGGCTGGCTTTTTTTATTCTCCTGAATCAGGTGTCGATATTTCAACCTTTGCGTACTCTGAAACAGGATGTGGGAAATCATGTTCTGGTACAATTCCATCTCCTGTGCTTTGATGTTCAGATACTTTGTTTCCACTTGGCTTCTAGTCAATGCTAGCCAAAAGGCCGCATCGCAGGCTTCCATGTTATCATATTTTTCAACCAGCTCCATGATCGATTCCCTGCTGCCTGCCGTTACGGTTACAAAGGAAAGCTGCGCAGTCTCGTTCGGTTCGATGTTAACCTTGATTCTCAGGCTGAAGATTGGATCCAAAACCGCACCCACGGTATTTGACAACGGTCTTTCCCGTTCAAGAACAGCAGGATGAAAAACCGTATGCCCCCTTCCGATGAATTGCATCCGATCTGTTTCAAATTGGATATCATCCACGATATCAGCCTCAATGACAGGAATTTCTGCAATCCACATTTCTTTCTCTTCCTGTCCCCTTGGTCGCCGATTTGCCAGCAGCGCGTTATACGTAGGATGATACTCGGTCCTTACAAAGAGATTGCTAAAAGCGGGATGTGCCACATCACTGTTCCTGGAAGCCAATACGGCCTCAAAATAGCTGGTCACCTCTATGACGCAAGGGGTATCTCCGTTATTTTTCAAGCTTACTTTTCTGATTTCCGCATTATCATCGGAGGCGACAACCACCTCAAGAGTGGTTTCAATCTCTCCATCCGCCCTGTGATAAGCTGCCTTATCCGGCGTAAACACCACCTCATATCGATCCGGAAGAACATTTAACGGGGAATACGTAGCAGACCAATGCTGATTTGTGGTAACGTTCTTAACATAGAAGAACATACCATAGCTGTCGATTACCGGATCTTCCCTCCATCTGGATACATCAGCTGTTTTGCTTCTGCTGTAACCTGTTCCTTTATCGGTTACCATCACGGAATAATTACCGTTTGATAAAACATGTGCTTTTGGAAGTTCGAAATCCGGTGCCGTAAATTTTCTGTAAGCACCTTTATCTCTGTAAATTTTTGCTTTTGGAGTTGATATTTTTTCCTTGTTATCCTTTGTAAACAGGATATTGACCGGGATTTTTTCCTGCAATAAAAGCCTGGCTGCTCTGACCGCCGGGTCTGCGGAAAAACGTTTTTGCATAATGTTATGATTCAAATAGTTATTCAATGACAATAAGCTCATGCCCTCGTGATGTGCCATGAAGCTTTTTATGATTACCTTTTGTGCTTGAAAGTTGGTCCGCTCTGGCGTATAATCCGCAGCCTCATAATATCCGTAGGGACCTTCCAGTCCCTCAGACTTTAATAATTTTATATTTTGAAAGGCTTCCTCTGGGTTGACCATGAGCGCCAGGAATGTGGAATAAGGAGAGGTCACCGCATCCTCGATCAAACCTCTTTTCAATCCAAGCCAAGGTACACCGATGGCTTTGTATTGATAATCAAGATTGATATCCAAGGAATGAAAGGAAGATTCCGATGCACCCCAGGGCATGCCCCTTACTTTACCGTATTTTTGCTGACTTTTTACAACAAAGGAATAGGTTTCATCAAGTAGGGTATTTCGATAGCTTTTCATCAAAAGCAGCGGCATCAGATATTCAAACATGGTTCCGCTCCAGGAGACCAGTCCCTGATAACGATCCACCACCGTGAGCAGTCTGCCCAACATAAACCAGTGCCTCGGCGGAACCTCACCTCTTGCAATGGCAATATAGCTTGCTTGTCTCGCTTCGGATGCGAGCAGGTCATAATAGGAGTTTGTCAGCTTTTTTTCTTCCACATGATAGCCGATGGAAAACAGCTTTCTGCCTTCACTGTATAATGGCTTGAAGCTGATATCCGCAGACAGCTTTTCGATCCGATCGATCACTTGCCTGTACTGATCCATAAAATCTGTGCAGGATTTATCTGATTTCAGTACGGTGCCGATGATTTGATTCAGCCAGGCGAATCCTTCCTCAAAGGCTTCGCCTTTAATCTTTACCGTGCACTTTGTCAGATGATCTATCTGTTTCAATATGCTTCTATTCCTATCGGGTAGCTCGTTCAACGCTGTATTTTTCTCCAAAATACGCAGTAATTGATTTGTTTCTTCTGCCAGAGCTTCATGAAACAACTCTGCAGGAATTGCTTCCACCAGCGGAACCCAGGGTGCAAATGTATCCAGCTCTGCTTTGAACAATCTTCCCATCTGTTCTGCTTTTGCTCTCCAGATCGGCTTTTTTATCACTGCGATCTCCTCGCCGCCGATCAGTTCATCCAAAGCCTTACTCCATAGGACCAGGCTGATTTTATTGTCTTTCTCCACGAAATCAAGAAAGGCGAATTCAGCCGGAAGCCCGTCTCCCTCTTCCAGTCCGTTACGAAGGGTGTCCTTGATACCTCTGATAAATACCGAATCGATCAGCGGCTTTGAAAGATAGTCTTTCAAGCCTTCCACAAGTGTGATCAGATAGCAGACAAAATTCCCGCTGTCCACCGTAGATACATATAATGGATGAAGCGGCTCAAGGGTTCTGGTATCATACCAGTTGTAGAGATGGCCATTCCATTTTTCCATTTTCTCGATGGTGGCAACCGTTTTTGATATGGACTCGATTGTTTCTTTGATTCCGATATAGCCCATATCTCTCCCGGAGATCGAAGCAAGAAGTCCCAGACCGATATTCGTCGGTGAGGATCTGTATGCAATCCCTCTGGGGGGGTCTTCCTGGAAATTGTCAGGCACCAAATAATTATTTTTTGCATTGGCAAACTCCTCAAAATATCTCCAGGTCCTTCTGGTTATTTTTCTGAGTTCGATCAAATCTGCTTTTCCAAGCATTTCCTTCTCAAGATCATCCTCTTTACTGATCTGCCAGGCGATGAAAGGGGCGCTACCCCAGATGACAAAAAGGAGAAAAGCAAAGAGAAGACTTTCCGGTTTCAAATAATACGCAAAAGCCAGCGCAGTCAACCCAAATACCGCACTTGAACCCATATGATACAAATAGCTTTTCAGCGAACCGCTTTGCGACTTTTCCACATCGGCTGAGGTAACCCATTCCAGCATATGTTTTCTTGATATGAGAACACGGAAAAGCGTTACCAATATTGCATTCATTACTCTGATTGCATGAAACGGTAAAAAGACGAGAGACAGAATGCATTGAAACAGTGAGGATTTTATCCCAAAGAAACCAGGCCTGTATCGCTTGATTTTATCGTATTTTATTCGTTTTCGCACTTGTTCGAAAAGGTTCAATAAAAATGGCAGCCCCAGCGAGACCACAGCAAGGCCGGCCCAGAGATTCCCGCTGCCGGGCAGGATACTGAAGCCTGCCAATAATAAAACCATTAAGGATGGAGTAATCAGGCTTCTTCTTAAATTGTCTGCAATTTTCCATCTGGAAATATACGCTAAAGGGTTTTTGATCCGTTCTCCTTTTCCGTTGGTGACCCTTCGGCAAAGCCATGGAATCAACTGCCAATCCCCTCTGATCCACCGATGCAGCCTCGCCATAAAAGAATTGTATTTCGTGGGGTAAGAATCCACCAGCTCCAGGTCGGTGACCAGTGCGGCTCTAACATAGGAGCCTTCCAGCAGATCATGGCTTAAGATAGCATTTTCCGGAATTGCATCCT
>Ga0366800_1105_pt1 | contig 11329 bp, 6 predicted proteins | sample BONcelN113001E14_FD_207034 | JGI IMG/M metagenome (GOLD analysis project Ga0366800, IMG submission 207034) | Enriched cells from coal bed in the Powder River Basin, Montana, United States - BONCAT cells N11 rep3 HSBNCT.N11.300.1.E14 ...
CGTCTCATAACCATCCGATGTACGGCAGCATCAGCGCATGGTTTTACAAGATGCTTGGCGGTATTAACGTAGATCCGGAAGGACCGGGGTTTGAAAGAATTGTTATCAAGCCTTATATCCCAAAGGAGCTAGAATTTGCGACGGCTTCTGTCAAAACCATGAGAGGGCTGGTTTCATCCAAATGGGAAAAAAGCAAGGATTTGCTGGAAATTCAAGTTGTGATACCCTTTAACAGCAGGGCCAAGGTATACATTCCATTCATTTTTTCTTTTACAGAAACGGAGATAAAGGAAGGAAACAATACCCTATGGAAGCACGGGAAATCTTCGTACAAAACGGAAGAACTATTTATAGACGGCCATACAAGCGACTATTTGATTATTCAAACCGGATCAGGGTCATATTGCTTTACTGTAGCACCTATATGTGGGAATTAAAAGAGCAAAAAGAATAAAGAGTAAAAAAATACCCCTGAATTCAAAATATAATCACATTTACTATTTTGTGCAAAATGGTAACGTAGAGGATAATAAAATTTTTAGAAGGGAAGTGATAGTATGAGAAGAATATTTTTATTACTGGTTTCCGTCATTTTTCTAGCCGGTATGCTCTATATTGGGACGCCTTCAACGGTATTGGCCTCTGGAGTCACTTACTATGTGGATTCTGTAAACGGAAATGACAATAATAACGGAACCAGCCCTGCTGCAGCGTGGAGGACGCTGGGCAAGGTCAACGGCTCATCTTTTTCCCCGGGGGACAGTATTTTGTTCAAAGGAGGTTGTTTCTGGTCGGGCAGCCTGATTGTGCCGAGCAGCGGCAATGCCGCAAATCAAATCGTTTTTGGCAGCTATGGCACCGGAAGGGCCATGATTGACGGCGGCAACTATGCAAGAACAGTGGATATCTCCGGAAAAGAGTATATTACAGTAAGAGATCTTGAAATCACAAATTCTCATCCCAATGACTGGAATACCACGTTAAGATGCGGGATATATGCCGATGCGACATCATCTGGAATTGCCCACAATCTGATTATTGACAACTGTGTAATCCATAATGTGGATGGGGTTTACTCATTTTATGACATTGGAAATGGTATAACCCGATTCCAGAATGGTGCCATATATATCACTTATACTGGAAATAACGGTTATTTAAGCCCGGATAACCATTGGGACGGCATTACCATACAGAACTGCAACATTTATGATTGTTCCGAGACAGGAATCCAGACAAACGAGGGAAGCGCTGAGGTTTTAATACACCCCTATAATACAAATGTTGTTGTCAGGGATACTACGATCAGTAACAATTCAAGCGACGGCATAACCTTGCTTTTTTGTGACGGTCCGGTAGTACAGAATGTATTATGCTATGATGCAGGCCGGCTGACGCAGGATGATTCTGCAATATGTCTTGTAGGCATCTGGGCTGTTGCATCAAATGATGCGGTTTTTAGAAACTGTGAAGTGGCCAGGACAAGATACATTCAGAATGATGGAACAGCTTTTGACCTGGACTGGGGTGAAGGCGGCACGTTCCTGCATGAATACAATTATACCCATGGGAATGAGGGAGGTTTTCAAGACAATTGCCTGTTTGTCGGTCCCGGATCGCCGGACTTTGTAAAATGTGTCTGCAGGTATAATGTCAGCGTAGATGACGGAGACTATGTGATTGCCCACGATGTAGGCGACTGGGATTGGGAAATGTATAATAATGTATTTTACAGATCAAGCGGCAGTATGGGCATGGGATATTTATCCCAAAGCGTAAAATACACAAATAATATTTTTTACTTCCAAACCAGCCCGAACTGGGGGAATTGTACATATGACAATAACTGCTATTATCCAATCCCTGCAAATCCAAACGACGCCCATGCGGTAACCGGAGATCCCAAGCTCGTCAACCCCGGAGTGGTCGGCGACGGGATGAGTTATGCCGCCAACTATTCCATTCAGGCAGGATCATCCTGTTATAATGCCGGCACTTTGATTCTTGACAACGGCGGGAAGGATTTTCTCGGAAATGCCGTATCCTATGGAGGCGCTGCGGATATTGGCGCATTCGAGCTGCAGAGCGGGCCCTTCGGTATTCCTGCCATGATTAACGACGACAATTCAGGCATAACCTATGCGGGAGGCTATTTCTACGACAGCAACAGCAGGGGCGTGGGAGATTATCATGACGACGTCCATGCCTCCCAGACTGCCAATACATACTTCGAATACACCTTCAATGGGACAGGCGTCGATTATATCACTGAGAAAAATAGTGACCAGGGCAATGTAGATATATATATTGACGGCGTTTACCAGACAACAGTCAACTGTTATAATGCGATCAGAATGGCGCAGCAGACCGTATACAGCAAGACGGGAATGATATCGGGCCAGCATACCATAAAGGGTGTAAAGAATAGCGGCCAGTGGCTGGTCCTTGATGCCTTGAGAATCTATCGGTATGCAGAAGATTTCAGCAACGGCTTGAATGCATGGACACAGACAACCGGGACCGCGACGGTCGCAGTGGAAAACGGTGAACTGAGCGTGGCGTCGAATGGAACCGGTAATGTGGTGATCGATAATAACTCTCCGAATACGGCGGATGGTATTTATACGGTAACAGTCAAGCCTGATGGCTACTCTAGATGCGGAATTGCATTGAGGTATTCGTCAAGTACAAGCTATTGCGTAATTGCGTATAATATCAATAATGAATGGATATGGTGGAACGGATCGGGACAGTCGGGTACTGTCACCACGTCCGGACCTTCTATGGCCGCAGGATCCACCCATATCCTAAAGGTTCAATATGCCGGTACTACCTTCACGCTGTGGCTTGACGGCAGCCAATTTTATAACGGAACACTTTCGTCTATGCCTGTTACTGCAGGTAAAACAGGAGTGATTAATTGGAATAACGCACATACGCATTTTGACAATATACGGTTGGAATAGTTGATGTTATAAAAAATGAAAAAAAATATACTTATGTAAAATTAGTTTTTGCGTTGTTAACAGATGAAATCGAACACATAATTTAAATACATTATGCGTTCGATATAGCTTGGAGGGATGGAAATGAAGAATGTACGATATTCTACGATTTTATCAAACGTGGGAACCTGTTGTGACAGGTACCTGAGTTCGGGATACAGTGATCCTTTTACAACAGACCAGATGTTTGACAGGGCTGCTGGCATAGAAAATATTACAGGAGTCGAGCTTGTAGCCAACTGGCATATTAGTAATGATAATATAGAACAGATAAAAGAGAATCTTGACAGAACAGGTTTAAAGCTCGTGTCAATCATTCCCGACCATTTCGGGCAGAAGAAATGGGGGAAGGGTGCATTCACATCCAAAAATCCCTCCATACGCAGGGAAGCTGTCAGCCATACAATAGAAATGATGGATATAGCGGCTGGTCTTGGCTGCGACCTTGTCAGCCTATGGCCCGGGCAGGACGGATACGACTACTATTTCCAAGCGGATTATATCGAGGAGCACGGCTGGTTCGAGGAAGGCGTAAAGGAATGCTGCAGGCATAGGAACGATGTAAGGGTTGCAGTAGAATATAAAATAAAGGAACCCAGGAACAGAAGTTATCCTTCCAACATTGGAAGTACGCTGCTTATGGTAAAAGAGATCAATGAGATTAATTGCGGGGTCACGATAGACTATGGGCATGCAATGGTGGCATATGAAAATGTGGCTGAATCTGTTGCAATCTTGAAGAAATATGGAGACAAGCTTTTTCACGTCCACATGAACGATAATTATGGATATTGGGACGATGATATGATGGTCGGTTCTGTAAATATGGTTTCGTATATTGAATTTCTTTACTGGTTAAAAACTACAGATTATAAAGGCTGGATCTCAATGGATCAGTACCCCTACAGAGAAGATGGACAGAAGGCAGTAAATGAAAGTGTCAAGTGGCTTTCGGCATTGAACGAGGTTGTTGACAGGATGGATATGAAAGAGGTCAAAAATATCATAAAAGCCGGGGATGCAACTGAATCCAGTAAAATGCTGAGAAAATACATATTCCCTAATACCTGATCATCTCTATAGGTGGCATTAAATCAGGTGGAGTAGAATCTCCACCTGATTCCCGAATGTTCAATGAAGCTGAACAAGTTTAACATGTAATCCTAAAGGGGTATTTGCCATGGCTGGAATAAGGAAAAGAAATAGCAACCTGCAAATTGGTCAAAATATCAAGAAAATCATATATGTACTTATTGCTGCAGTAGCGGTTATTGCCGCCCTGCTTTTATTTTCCCTGAATTCCAGCCATGATGCAGTCATAATGACTGTAAATAATGAGCATGTCACAAAGGAAGAATTCCAAAAAGAAATGGAGGAATTGAAATCCATTGTATTTGCTTATTTTGCGGACAAGTATGATGTATCCGGCATGAAGCACTTCTGGACGGATAATTTTGATGGGGAAGTACCTTTGGATTTCCTGAAGTCAAAGGCAATGGACAAGATTAAGGAAACAAGGGTGAAACAGATACTTGCAAAACAGAACGGGATAGAAAGCTATCTGGATTATGCCAGTTTTAAGAAAAAGCTTGAATATGAAAATAAACGAAGAAAAGAAGCAAAGAGAAAAAACGAGCCCATATATGGCCCGGTCCAATACCAAGAGAGGGAATATTACTGGTATGTCATGGGCAATATGGTAGAGGAATTAAAAAAGAAATTAGCCAATAGTACATTGGCAGTATCGGAAGCTGATTTGAAAAAGTATTATGAGGAAAACATCGAACAATATAAAAAACAGGATTCAGCCGGAATAAAATCATCAGGTTATAAAAAGTTCGATGAGGTTCAAGGGCAAATACGGAACAGGATTGCCGGCCGCAAATTCGACAACCTGATCGCCGATATGATCAAAAACGCATACGTAGTTATCAATATAAAAGAATATGATAAGCTGCAAATGAATTGAAATATGTCATTTTGAAATATATCTTAATAAAAGTAAATATATTCCCACAAAATCATAAATTATCCTATAACCATTCTTAGCACAAGATGATATAATAAAAATAAGGCAAATTTTGGCGTAGAATACTGGCATTAATGATATGTGGGTGGTTTTCAATCAGGTGGATGAACATGGGGTAGGCGAAGATAGAATAATTAGAATTTTTGTCGTAGATGATGAGCCGCTGATCAGGGAAGGTATCAGGAAAATACTCGATTGGAGCAGCCTTGGGGCGCAAATAATCGGAGATGCCGAGAATGGATTGGCGGCATTGAGCTTGGCGGCTGGTCTCAAGCCTGATATTGTGCTGACTGATATAAGAATGCCTGAAATGGATGGGTTGGTTCTTATTGAGAGGTTGAAAAAAAACATCCCTGAATGTATCTTCATCATATTGAGCGGTTATGACGATTTTGATTATGCCAGGCAGGCAATAACGCTGGGTGTTTCAAATTATGTGCTGAAGCCCTTGCAACGAAGTGAATTCAGCCAGGTGATGAAGGATTGTATTCAAAAATGCCGCAAACTTCAATTGAGGCTGATGGAAGAGCAAAGTATCAAGGATAAGCTTGAAAGGGCAATTCCAGCTTTGCAGGAAAATTATATACTCAATGTGCTAAATGGTTTGATTCAACCGGATACTGACAAATTAAAAGAAGTAGAAGTTGATATTTCAAATCCATATTATATTGTCTGCGGGTTTAAATTTTCTGACAGTACGATGATGCAATTATCTTATAAAAAATTGTTCTTGCTGAAGGAAATGCTCCGGAAGATAATGGATGAGATTGACACAGAAAACGTAAAGTCTTTTATTCTGATTGATTACAATGTCATCAGGCTCATTTTATCTTTTCCGGATTGTGTGAGTTATAAGGAATTAGTAAAGGATATTGTTAACCGGTTGGAAGATAAAATAAATGCACTCTATGATGAAGCGCTTATTTTTGGAGCCGGTTCTTTGGCAAGCAGCCTGTTGGGTCTTTGCAATTCTGCAGTGGGGGCTGACAGGGTGTTGGAATATAAAAGCCTGAATTGTAATCATACGATTCTGTTCGTTGATGATCTTTCCAATGCCGGATCTTTTAAACCGCTCTTGCTCACTCTGGCCGACCGGAAGAAATTGTGCAGCAGTGTCAGTCAATTTGATACAGAAGAGATTTCCATGGTCTTCAGGCGGTTTCATAATCAAGTGAAGGATATGCCTATCATACCACTTAGTTATTTACATTTTATGTTGATGGATCTTTTCGTTACAGTTGCCAGGAATTTAGCTGAAAACGGATTTCAAGTGGAAGATGTGTACGATATGAAGATATTCTCCTATGATTTTTTTACATCGTTCCAATCGTTGGATGAGCTGCTGGACTGGGCGGAAAATATTTTTATCAACGTCTCAAAAAGGTTCAACGAATATAGGGTCAGCAGGCCCAGAAAGGCAATAGAAGATATAAAGCAATACATCACACAGAATATCCATAAGAATATCAACCTGAATCATATCTCACAGGTGTTCTATTATAATCCGACCTATATCAGCAGGATATTCAAGGAAGAAATTAATTTGAATTTCTCCAGTTTTGTCATTGAACAAAAAATGGAATATGCGGCGAAGCTGCTTCTGGAGACTAATCTTAAGCTGTATGAGGTATGTGAAAAAGTCGGGTATGCGGATATCAAGCATTTTACTTCAGTTTTTAAGAGCTTGAAGGGTATGACTCCAAGTGACTTTAAAAAACAAGGATGTACTGGTTATGAATTTTAGCAATCGTTTTTTTTCTGCTGTTTTCAATCAAAAGCTTTATATGAAGTTTATGGCGATTATGCTGCTGATTTCAATTCTACCTTTAGTGATGATCGGTGTGTTTACATTTTATTTCTCTTCCAGTAAGGTGAGCAATGAATATGTTGCAAATTCCAGTAAAAATCTCAAGCAATTGTCGGACAATATTGACAACAATATCCGGCAGATGGAAATGATATCAATGCTGACGCTTACCGATACGGACGCTCAGCGGTGCCTGAGGCGGATTAAAAATCAGGATTATGTAATATATAACCAGGATACTGAAAAGATACAGCAGTTATTGACCAGCATGAATATTTTGCGGAATGATATATCCGGAATCTATATGTATGTCGGAAGGTTTCTTTATTATCACAATTTGTTTGATATGAGTATTGTCAAAGTGGATGTAGAAAATGAAGAATGGTATAAAAAAGTCATTGGTAAAAATGGAGGGAAGGTGCTGTTCCCAACCCACAAACCCTTTTATGAAAAAAATAAAGAAAAGTATGTATTCTCATTATCCAGGGCCGTTATCAATATCGGCTCGAAAGAGTGCCTGGGAGTTGTGGTGATTGATTCCAATTTCAGCCTGATTAAAGATCTCTGTAAAAATGATGATATCAGTACCTGGACTGAAATTATTGACGAAGAGGACCGGGTAATTTATTCTACGAATGAAAATGAAATCGGAGCAAAAATTGCTCTGGATCAGGATACATTGGTAAGGATACGCAATGGAAGGAATGGATATTTTACGGCTGATATCCAGAACCAGAAGGTTTTTTTGAATTATTATACATCCAGCTATACCGGATGGAAAACCATACAATTTGTCCCTCTGAAGACAATGATGAAAACTACGGACACGATTGGAATGTTTATCTTGATGACAGCACTTGTTTGCATAGTTGCAATTATCATATTGACTGTGCTGATTGCAGGGAATCTGTCCAGACCCATTATCAACCTGAACAATATCATCAAAGAAGTCGGTAAGGGTAATTTTGTACATCATTTCACCGTAAAAAGAAAGGATGAAATAGGACAGCTTGCACGGGGCGTCGAGGAAATGATCATCGATCTCCAGAGCTTGATCAAACGTACTACCCAAAGCCAGCTCAAACAAAAGGAAGCGGAGTTTAAAGCGCTGCAAAACCAGATTAATCCGCATTTCTTATATAACACCTTGGAATCTATCAATATGAAGGCCATATTAAATGACCAGCTGGAAATTGCTGAAATGGTCTCCACATTAGGGAGGCTATTCAAGCTGAGCATCAATAAAGGTGAAGCCATTGTCAAGCTCCAGCACGAACTGGAACATGTAGAGGAATACATGAAGATACAAAAGATGCGGTATCAGGAGAAAATAGACTATCATATTAATTTTGACAGCAGGCTTCGGGAACTGTATACGATAAAGCTGATTTTGCAGCCGATTGTCGAAAATGCAATCTATCATGGCTTGGAAAACAAGGCCACCGATGGAATGATCATAATTGACGGAAAAATTATTGAAAACAGTATTCTGATTAGCATCCACGACAACGGTATAGGTATGGAAAATGAAGAACTAGGTAGAATACAGAAAGTCATCAAGAGCTTGGAGCAGGTTGATTCAAAAATGAAAAATATCGGCATTAAAAATGTAAATGACAGGCTGAAGCTTTATTTCGGCGAACAATATGGGCTTTCCATAGAGAGTGTAAAAGGTGAGGGAACTACCGTCCATATGAAGCTACCGGTTATATCAAGTCCTTCCGATTTTATTATTGAAAAAGTTCTGTATTCATAAGCAAGTTTTATATGCATAAAAAAACAAGGTAAAAAAATCCCACCTAAATCAAAAGATATCGGTATGTTGTGAACACATCAGAAATGATATTCTTGTATCAAATTCTATGGTGGGAGGAATGTATGTTGAAGGGTAAATTTTTATCAAGGGTATTATCCATGGCGGTTCTGTCAGCAATGCTTCTGAGCCTTTTGGCTGTGGAACCTGCCCGGGCCGTTGACATGTCTTATTCACAGAATTTCAGCGGCGGTTTGGGCGGATGGACGGAAGTGATCGGAAATGCTGCTGTAGCAGTAGAAAACGGAGAATTGAGTCTTACATCAGCCGGGAATGGCAATATCATAGTGGATAATAACTCGCCTGATGTTATGGATGGCACCTATACAATTACACTAAAACCTGACGGGTATTCGCGGTGTGGAGTAGTCATAAGGTATTCATCAACAACAAATTATGCAGCTATAGCATACGATACCGGAAATAATTGGCTTTGGTGGAATGGGCTTGGCCAATCGGGCACATTGACATCTTCCGGGCCTTCCATGGCTTCGGGTTCGACACATGTATTAAAGGTTCAGTATACTGGCTTCATCATTACATTATGGCTGGACGGCGACCAGTTCTATTCGGGAACTGTAGGAACCATATCCGGGTCGGGAACTGTATCCCTGCTGCCTGTGAATGCTGGAAAAATAGGAGTAGTGAATTGGTACAGCGCCCACACCCATTTTGACAATGTTACCCTTGATTACTGGACAGGAACGGATATACAGCTTGGCGGCATAGTAGGCGAGGTGGAAAACGATACAAACCCGACTGTAGGGTCGCTTACAAACTTTGAGGCTCTAGGCGAAGAATATATGGATAATTATAACTATAGTATTGGGAAAGATGTTGGAGCAGGCAGGGCAGTTAACAAGGTGGAAATATGGAATGACGATGATTCCATCACCAGAGTTTCATCGATGTCTGACTACGAGGTATATTACAGCAATGACAATGTAACGTTTACAAAAATAAATAATGTTGCCTTCAGTTCAAGAACAGAAAACAACCGTACTGTACATACCTTTATTTTTGATGCTGTGCTGGCCAGATATATCAAGCTGCATGCAAAATACTCCGATGAAACAGGGGATTTTTATATTGCCAAAAGGCAAAAGGATTTTAAAGCATTCGGTCCGACCCTGCCGCAGCCCTCAAGCTACAAGATGCCTCTGACAGGAGGATACCTGAATTCCGACACAGATCCCACCACCGGAGTGCTGGCTGATTGGGGTACAAGCTCCACTGTCGCAGTGGATTATCAGTCCCGCAGTGTAGGGCTTGATTTTTCTAGCACGGTACCGATCGATACCGTGGAGTTGTGGGATTCTGACAATGCATCAACTCTGACGGAAAACAATTTTACACTCTACAAGAGCGATAACAATGCAAGCTATACACAGATAACAGGCTGGACATTCTCGACAAGGACGGAAAACAACAGGCTGGTTTATAAATTTGTATTTACCAATACAAACGCCAGGTATATCAAGATTCACTGCAATATAACCGGGACCGGCGGAACATTCCAATTGCTGAATATTAGCGAAGATGTCAGAGCTTTTTCTAATATACCGGCGAATAGTACAGCGGGATTGGCAGATGGGTTAGGTGGTTATAGGAGCAGTGAAGGCGACACAATCATGCTGAAAGACGGAAGGATACTGATGGCTTATAGTTTGTATCAAGCCTCCGGCGGTGATAATGCGCCGTGTAATATTGTGAGCCGTATATCAACGGACAATGGTTATACATGGGGTAGCTTAAATACAATACTATCACAATTGTTGGTCCATATTAAAAGCAAATCACCTGTAGCCGGTATTCTCCTGATTGTGCTCATTGAACTGTTGGACCTCACACCCATTGGTACCGGCGTACTCCATGAATCCCCGCCATCTGTCGAATATGACTTGAATATCCACCCCTCTGTAAGGCATCTGATATTCATCAATAGACGTCCATCCTTCAATTCGGTAATACCCGGCTCCAAGGCCCCTCCATCTTCAGTTAACTTCAAATTAGATACGTATGTACCACCGTAGGTAACTTCAGCCCAGGTTAAACCGTCATCATCGGAATACCAGCATCTGCAGCAAGAATCATCCCAGGTTTCCGGGTCGTCCTCAGATAATATATCCGTATAATAATCAGGAATTATGATTCTCCCAGTAGAAAGCCGCGTTGCTCTCCCATTACAAAGGCCATGGTATCCTCCGGGAGACGTAATTGCCGTGCGCGTACTCCATGTCTCCCCCTCATCGGATGATCTGCGAATATAAAGCTGATTATAATAAAAGTCGCCAATTTTAACAGATGCATTGTATACAAGTCCCAAATCTTCATTCATCATTCTTAACAGGGAGACTGAACCTACATAAGGTGTTTCACTTACAATGGCTCTTGTTGTTGAATCACTATCCCATATTTCAAGCTTTCCGACAGCCTGAGGAGTACCGATATCCTCTCCAACACTTGCATTTACATGATCCTGTGCACAGCCGGTTGCCCAGCCGAATTCCGTCAGTTGTCCGGTAGTCGGGTCTGTATCGTTTACAACATCACCCACTGTACCTGCAAGCAGAACATTGGATGTATTAAAAAGCTTGAAACAGGTCTGCATATTGGAAAGGTAAAAGTTCCAGTTCGTATCACTGAATTTTGTATGAAGCTTGACATATCTTGCG
>Ga0366800_1106_pt1 | contig 11258 bp, 9 predicted proteins | sample BONcelN113001E14_FD_207034 | JGI IMG/M metagenome (GOLD analysis project Ga0366800, IMG submission 207034) | Enriched cells from coal bed in the Powder River Basin, Montana, United States - BONCAT cells N11 rep3 HSBNCT.N11.300.1.E14 ...
TCCGGCTTTGAGAAAGGGGGCATCCATTTGAATGTAAAACTAATCCTGAAAACAAAAGAATCACTATCTTCTGTCTTACCTATTACAATTATCGTTTTAATACTTAATTTCACAATTGCTCCTATGCCCTTTGTCGTACGCGGCCTGTTCATAATAGGCGCATTTATGCTTGTTTTGGGTATGGGTTTATTTACCTTGGGCGCCGATTTGGCGATGATGCCCATGGGGGAGCAAATAGGCGGCGAGCTTATGAAATCCCGAAAGCTGTTCCTGTTGATCGGAGCGACTCTACTGATGGGAATCATGATCACAATTGCCGAGCCTGATCTCCAGGTTTTGGCCGAGCAGGTTCCGTCAGTACCAAATCGGATCATCATTCTTTGGGTCGCCGTCGGTGTGGGCATTTTCATCGTGTTTGCCCTGCTGCGTATCCTGTTCCAATGGAAGCTATCTTATCTACTCATTGCCATGTACCTGGCGGTCTTCATTCTGGGTGCATTTATCCCGGAAGATTTCCTGGCTGTTGCCTTTGATTCGGGAGGGGTCACCACCGGGCCTATCACAGTACCGTTTATCCTCGCGCTGGGGGTTGGCGTATCTTCCGTACGAGGTGGAAAAAGCTCTCACGATGACAGCTTCGGGCTTGTGGCATTCGGCTCCGTTGGACCCATCCTTGCAATCATGATCCTTGGCATATTTAATAATAATTCCTCTTATCATCAGGAATCAAGGGGAATGCCCGTAGCGAACGATATCTTTGATCTTCTCCGGCTCTTTGCGGAAAGCTTTCCGATCTATATGAAGGAAGTTGCCATAGCGCTTTTGCCGATCATTCTCTTCTTCGCGCTGTTCCAGCTCTTTGCGTTAAAGCTTCCCAAAAGCCAGCTGATTAAAATGTCCATCGGGAGCATCTATACTTACCTAGGGCTGGTTCTTTTCCTGACAGGCGTGAAAGTGGGCTTTCTGCCGGCCGGAGCATATATAGGAGAATTCGTCGGGGATATGCAGTACAACTGGATCCTGATTCCACTCGGTATGATTATGGGTTTCTTTATCGTAAAAGCCGAGCCTGCCGTACATGTTTTAAATGATGAAGTCGAGTATATCACCGGTGGTTTCGTTTCGAAAAACGCAATGCTCTGGAGTTTGTCAATCGGAGTCTCCATCTCCGTGGGCCTTGCGATGCTCCGCATTCTGTTTGGAATCAATATTTTTTACATTCTCATCCCCGGCTACGCGATCGCCCTGGGGTTGACCTTTTTCGTACCAAAGATTTTTACCGCAATCGCATTTGACTCCGGCGGTGTCGCCTCCGGTCCGATGACAGCAACTTTCCTTTTGCCCTTTGCCATGGGCGCCTGCGAAGCGGTGGGCGGAAATATTCTTACCGATGCCTTCGGAGTTGTTGCAATGGTGGCCATGACTCCGCTGATCACCATTCAGGTTATGGGGCTCATTTACAATCTTAAGATCAAATATACGGCAGAAGAAGAGGCCGAGGTAATGGAAGAGATTGCAGACGACATAGAAGAGGAAGAGGTTGCCTTCGACTGGGTTGGGCAGAGCTGCGATGTTTCGGATTACTATAATTGGCCGGAAAATCAAGAATTTGTAGAAAACTTAGAATGGAGTAATGAACTTCGGGAAGAAAAGCTTTATAATGAGATAACGGAAGATAATGATTATATAGATTTTGAAGAACTGGAAAAAATGGTACTGCCTGAGGATTTTGACATTCCTCACAAGACGCAGTGAAGGAATACTGGAGGAGGACAAAATGGATGACATAAAACATCCTGCTGTGAAGCGAATAAAATTACTTGTCGCCATCGTTGACCGCGGCAAGGGAGATGGTGTCGTTACAATCTTAAGGGAAAGCGGAGTTACCTACAACATGGTCTCTCCAGCCCATCGCGCAACGGGCTCAGCGCTCATGGATTATCTCGGTTTGAGCAATCCGGAGCGTGATATGGTGTTCAGCGTAGTGACAGAAGATAAGGTTGACGGAATTCTAAAAAAATTAATGTACAAATATGATCTGGAACAGCCTGGTAACGGAGTGGCATTTACCATACCAATTACCGGTGTAAGCGGTCCTTTGGCACTACGATATATTTCCGGAATTTATGAGTAACGAAAGAGGTGAATTCACTTGGATAATCAAAGAGAATATGATTTAATCATGACAATTGTCAATCGCGGATTCGCCGATCAGGTGGTTGACGCAGCGAGAGCAGCCGGCGCTCATGGCGGCACCGTATTCTATGCCCGGGGAACCGGCATTCATGAGGTGGAAAAATTCTTTGCCATCTCTATTCAGCCCGAAAAAGAAATTGTTCTTAATATTGTGAGACACGAGGACACACAAGCGATCATGCATTCCATCGTTGCTTCTGCCGGGCTCAAGTCGGAAGGGAAAGGCCTCTCTTTCGCTCTGCCGATCGCAGATGTGGTGGGAGTCGTCCACTCACTGGAAGAGCTGGAAGGCGCGAAGAAGGTGTAAAGGGACATCACTGTCCTAAAACTTCTCCAATTGCATCATGAATGACCAGATTTGCACGCTGGTCATACTGGGTTTCCGTCTTGTTGATCAAAACCAGATTCTTTCCGTGGAAATAGTTGATTAGACCGGCAGCCGGATAAACGACTAAAGAGGTCCCGCCCACGATAAGCAGATCCGCATTGGAGATGGCATCTATCGCTCCGTCCATGACCTCCTGATCCAGCGGCTCTTCATAAAGCACCACTTCGGGTTTAATGATCCCTCCGCATTTAATGCATCTCGGAATTTTACCGTCCGGGTGATCCTTTGTGTTGCTGCTTTCCGGCTTGACAATGTAATCCATACAGTAAAAGGTATGGCAACGGGTGCAGTGATTCCGAAGCACCGAGCCATGCAGCTCAAATACCTTCTTGCTGCCGGCCAGCTGATGCAGTCCGTCAATATTCTGCGTAACGATCGCCTTCAGTTTTCCCTGCTCCTCGAGCTTAGCCAGGGCGTAATGCGCCTTGTTCGGCTGGACCCCAGGATAGAGCAGGTTACTGATATAGTAATCATAAAAGGTCTCGGTATGGTCCATGAAAAATGTATGGCTCAGCATTTCTTCAGGAGAGTGGCCATATTTTGCCTCTGCCTGATACAGTCCGTCTTCCGATCGAAAGTCGGGAATGCCGCTTTCTGTTGAAACACCGGCTCCTCCGAAGAAAACGACCCGCTTGCTCTTCTTGATCAATTCTTTAAGCCTGCTGTCCATTTTACCACCCCATCCTTCAGCGTTAAAAACTAACGATCCCTCATGCTTACCATTCTAACACATTTGAAAAAACAATCAACGGACCTCCGTCAAATTTTTCCAATACCGCACCGGCATGAAACGTTTTTGGCAGCTCGGATTAATCCGCTCCTGAATCGCAATGGTCTCAAAATATTTTTTCCATAGATCGCGGTACTCCCTCTCCCTTTCCCCGAGCAGCGGAAGGTCCTTGTCGGTAAAGTTGGAAATATACCAACTGCCTCCTTGCGCAAAGACTGCCTTGCCTCTGATTTTATCGTGAATAATAAATGGGTCGTTTTTCAACCGATCGGCAAAATGATCCGCAATGATCTCAAGAATATCATGATCCGGCTCGATACGACAGTAGAGGATTTCCTGTCCGTTCTCCTCCGCCGCACCGTTCTTCAAGGCAGCAAACCTTGCTAAGCCCTTGATTCTATGCATCTCGATATTAACCTTATATTCGCACCGCTGCACGTCAAACACGATGGGGTTGCTATGCAGCAGACTGATACCCGATCCCGCTTTAAAACCCAGCCGGATATAGCGTAGCAGTTTGTTTTCCTTTTCCGCATCTGAGGAAAGAAAGACCCGGTAGATCCTACGAAGATCTTCCGTTGAAATTTTCTCGGCTATGGCTTCATATACTCTTGAGGCCTTTTTTTCATCGGTCTCGATACTGCGGCACCCGGAAAGCAAGCTGGCCTGATAGTCCTCTTTTCTGTAAATCCCCGAAGCTTTCTCCTCATAATAGTGCACATAAATACACGTCAAAAATCCCTCGAAGGTACCGTCATAAAGGTAATCAACCATGGGAAATTGACCTCCGTTCTTTCGCATTCCGGTCTGAATTGACAATCGAATCCGGACGATCGGCTAAGGCGCTCCATTGATTTGCAATGGGATTGAACATTGATATTTGTATGTTATCGTCTATTGGCAATAATCTATTTCGAATGCGTTCCGCAGCCAGAACCTCGTTTTTAATCTGTTCCGGTGCAATTTCCGCACCGCCGTAATATTTACCGCAACAGGTGAGAAAATACCTGGCCCGCTTTACTACGACACCGATCTTTTTCAGATCATCAAATTGAATCGCAGCCTGTTTCCGCTGTCGTACGATCCGAAATGCGGAGGTCGTCCCTACTCCAGGAATACGCAGCAGCTCATCCAGAGATGCTTTGTTAATTTCCATCGGGAACTTATCAATATTCCGCAGTGCCCAGCTAATCTTCGGATCCAGCTCCAGGTCCAGAAACGGCGTCTTTTCATCCAAAATCTCATCTGCCGAAAATCCGTAAAAGCGCAGCAACCAATCCGCTTGATATAGCCGATGTTCCCGGGCAAGGGGCGGCGCCGTAAAAGGTGTGGGCAGCAATGGTGAGTTGGAGATTGGAATGTAGGCGGAGAAATAGACCCGCTTCATCTTGAAGTTGCGATAGAGGTCCTCCGATGTTTTCACGATCTGACGATCGCTTTCCGGAGAGGCTCCAATAATCATCTGGGTAGTTTGTCCAGCCGGTGCAAACTTTTCTTTGCCCCGCTTTCTCGATTCCCGTACCGCTAGCGGATTTCCTGCCAAGTCAGTCAGACTTCCGTCCCCAGAGGTGAGATTCTCACCCTCCGGTTCAAGGTAACTGAGTTTTCCCCCACTACTGAGATTTCCCACACTGTAGATATCCTGATTTTTGAACATAGTCCCGGGCCCCTTCAGTTGTCTCCGCTCGGTCAGGGTCTGAGTGATCTGTCTCATAGGAGTAAAAATATTTTTGGGTTTTTTCTGCGGAGCAAGTAAACTTAGGCTCTCCTTTGTGGGCAGCTCAATGTTGATGCTGAGCCGGTCTGCCAGCAGACCGATTTGATGAAGAATCTCAGGAGAAACCCCGGGAATGATCTTCGCATGAATGTAGCCACCGAAGCCATATTCATCCCGCAGCAGCTTGATACAGTACATAATCCGTTCCGCGGTATAATCAGGCGACACCTCGACAGCAGAGCTAAGAAAAAGGCCTTCAATATAATTTCGGCGATAGAATTCTATAGTCAGACGGGCCAGCTCTCTCGGTTCGAAGCTTGCTCTGGGCACGTCTGCGGTACGCCGGTTCACACAATATTCGCAGTCATAAACACATTTATTTGTAAACAGGATCTTGAGCAGGGAAATGCATCGTCCATCTGCAGACCAGGAATGACAGATCCCTGCAGCTGCCGAGTTCCCTATCTTTCCGGTATTGTTTCGTTCCACCCCGCTGGATGAGCAGGACACATCATATTTGGCACCATCCGCAAGTATTTTTAATTTTTCAAAGGTGTTTTCCATTTCAAATCCCCCTTCGTTCTGCAACAAGAACCTATGTTCTTATTATGCTCTTTTTAAAACAAATGTTCAAGCGAAATGTTTACGGCCGCACTGTTTTATGGTATAATTCAAGTCGTCAAATTCAAATTAACGCGACGCATTTCAGAACCGTAGGCATAGATTGATGCCGTCGTTCACATACTATCATAGGAGGATTATTATGGCAGATATTTTCTATTTCATTCTATTTGTGGTTGGATTGCTCATGGTAGTGAAAGGTAGCGACTGGTTTGTGGACTCTGCGGTCTGGGCTGCTGAGGTATTCCGTATCCCATCCATCATCATAGGCGCTACAATTGTGAGCATCTGCACGACGCTGCCGGAAACCTTCGTCTCTGCTGCCGCTGCCTTAAAGGGAGAATCCATTATGGCCGCAGGCAATGCCCTTGGTTCCATCGCTGTAAATGGAGGCTTTATCCTGGCAGTTCTGTTAGTGTTTACACGACCTTATATTGAGAACCGCAAGGAATTCCTGAAGAACTGTTCCTTTCTCGCTTTTCTGCTGTTGCTTCTTTGGGCTGTCGGTTTAATTTTTGATGAAATCAGTAAGCCAATGGGCATCGGCCTTCTGTTTCTTCTTGTACTGTACATCATCAGCAATGTGATTTCCGCCAGAAAACTGATGGATCTTGACATACAATACGATATTGTGGACGATGAAGATATTTCCAAGCATGCGAATCCCCATATGTCAATGCCGGAAGGGCTTGCATATGATGAATCGGAAAATGATTTTGATCTATCCTTTCAAACGATGATGCGAAAAATCTTTTTCTTCTGTTTGGGTATTTTTTTCGTCATATTCGGCTCCAATCTGTTGGTGGACAACGGCATACATATCGCCGAGATCCTTCATGTTCCACATTTTATGATCGCTGTGATCTTTACTTCCATTGGAACCTCTCTACCCGAGCTGATTACTGTGATCACATCCGTCAGAAAGGGAGTTTCCAATCTCGGGATCGGAAACATCATCGGCGCTAATATCCTCAACATCGTTCAGGTAATCGGAATTGCAGCGCTATTGCATCCGCTCCCCATAGCAGCTGAGAAAAGTATCCTTTTGTTTCAGCTGCCCTTACTCATCGTTATGGTCCTGTCACTGATCTGCTTCGGCCTTTTCGGCAAAGGCAGCCTGAGCAAATGGGGCGGCCTCTGGCTGCTTGCCCTTTATTTTATATTTTTATCCGTTAACCTGTTCAGAGGAGCCGTTCCAATTCTGGGTCCAATGTTATTTTAGCAGTTAAAATCTGCAAATAAAGAAAGGCGGAGAATGCATGGAAGTAAGAAAAACCGCACTTGTTCTTGCCGGCGGTGGAGCAAGAGGCGCATATGAAATCGGCGTTTGGCAGGCATTAAGAGAGCTTGGAATTCCCATACACATCGTGACGGGCACCTCGGTGGGCGCCATCAACGGCGCTCTCATCGCACAGGATGCGTTCGAACTTTCTGTTACGCTTTGGAAGGAGCTCGAAACCTCGATGGTTTTTGATATGGGAATCAAGGATATCCTTGCCAACAACGGCATCGACAACGGCAAATTGGAAGAACTACTCAAGCAATACATCGATGAAACGGCCATACGGAAGTCCTCCGTTGAGTATGGTTTGGTTACTCTGGAGCTTCCGTCTTTGACACCAAAATTTTTCATGAAGGAACAAATCCCAGAGGGAAAGCTTGTGGATTACATCCTGGCCAGCTCCGCGCTCTTCCCTGCCATGAAAAGCCATGAGATCAACAGCATGAAATATGTTGATGGCGGTTATACAGACAATCTTCCCGTCGGTCTGGCTCTGGATCATGGCGCGACCCACGTCATCGCAGTGGATCTTGATGTGTTCGCCGTGATTCGAAAGCAAAGGATCAAGGATGCCGATCTTCTCAGAATCATAGAATGTTCCTGGGACTTAGGCAATATTCTGATCTTTGACAAGGCCAATTCCAGAAGGATCATGAGGCTTGGCTATTTAGATACGTTAAAAGCCTATCAGGTGTATGACGGAAGCTATTACTGCTTTGTAAAGGGAGAATTTGACAAACGACATCTTCAGGGGACCGAACTTGCCGGCGTGATCTTCGGACTTGATCCTGAATTGATTTATAAGAAATACATTTACAATATCCATTTGAAGAATGCCGTGGATGCCCATATTAACACGGCCGAGAAGGAACTGCAGACCGATAACAATACGCTGAAGGGCATTATTCAAGAAAGCATTCTCAAGGCGAAAGCCACCTTAAATCAAAAAACCTTAATCCTCATCATTGCACGAAGTCTGAAGGAGTCCGGCGATACAAAGAATATCTTCCTCACCAGGCCGGTCATGAAGTTGCTCCGGGACGAAATTCTCGCAGCAAACTATCTGATTAAGGAATCGCTTATCTAGTACGCTGTACCAAAATTTAGAAGTTGCCGTTTACTCGTCTTGTCTAACTACAACAAACGCCTTCAATCTGTGATTGAAGGCGTTTGATTTGTTCTTATTGCTTGTCCACCGCATTTTCCTCGTAGTTCTTTATTAAAAAATCACAGAGGTTTTCCGCGGAATTTTGACTCGCATAGATTTCAATGGTAGACCGTAGCAGAGATATTCGTTCAGGATGCTGGAACAAAGAGAATACCGCTTCATCCAGCGGGAATGATTTCGTCGCATACAGTGCCAATCCGTTGTTTAGCATGAACTCTGCATTTCTCATCTCGTGTCCCGGAATCGGATTGACCATAATCATCGGAAGCCCCTTGGCCATTGCTTCGGAGGTAGTGATTCCTCCGGGCTTCGTGATGATGCAGTCCGCAGCATCCATCATCACATCCACGTTGTCCACGTAACCGTATATATCGAATCGCTTTTGGGTTTTAAGACCCTTGACCTTTTTATACATTTTTTTATTATTGCCACAAATCACCATCACCTGAAAATCAAAATTCAGACGATCCAGCCGTTCTATTGATTCGTCGATCTTACCGTACCCCATGCTTCCGCTCATCAGCAGCAGGGTATGCTTATGCAGCTCCAGACCCAATTGTTTCCGCGCTTCTAACTGATCAATGCGCTCCGAGAATTTCGGATTGATGGGAATCCCAATGGGAAGCATCTTTGCAGCATCCAGACCTTTCTTTTTCATCTGAAATTCCAACAGGTCGGTAGGCGTAACATAATAATCCAGACGCCTTGTTTCCTCCCATAACGGGTGAAGGGTGAAATCCGTAACGATACCCACCGTAACCACATCCACCCACTGTCTTTCCTTCATAATATTTACCAGGATGGCCGCCAATACATGGGTACATACGATGACATCTGGATTGCTTTCCTCAATATAGTTTTTTAAATCTTTTGCCCAAACCGTATTTGTTATTTTGGGAACGGAGTATTTTTTCAGCGGTTTGTTCTTTTTTACAACCATATCATACAGTTTAGACGAAATCCTCTTTGCATAAGCGGTTGAAAGCAGATACCCCTTTGAAACAAGTTCGGAAAGGATTGGTTCAATGTACTCATACGCATCCAGCGTTTCGCACTCAACTCCTCTTTTCCTGAATTCATTTTCAACTGCCTGTCCCGTTGCATGATGACCTTGTCCGGTCGAAATACTCAAAATGAGTGCCTTCATAAAATAATCTCCCCTTTTAAACATAATCAATCTCAATCCAGTACTCTGTACCCCTTAAATGTTGTCACAGATGCAGGTTACAGCGTACTAGTACCTTAAAGATACCATATTTCTTTTCTTTAAGATACCATATTTCATGCAATGGTGGAAGATATTTGCAACCGATCGTTATTCTTTTATAATATTATCAGAAGAAGTACCCATCACAGGCTGATAGCTGAAAAATTTCCTGGCTGGTGTCTTATACAAGGCTGCAGCCAGCAGAACAGCAAGCACAGCTCCCGTGCCGAACTGAACGATGTTCCATGGAATGCCCAGCGCGGCGGTGATAAAGTTTCCGTAAATAACACCTTCTGCCACATAGTAGCCTGCGACCATAATACATCCGGCCAGAATCATACCGATGAGATGATAAACGGGAACGCCCAGAAGGTTTTTCCCTTGTTTATGGATCGCTCTTAAAATAAAGAGTCCCATCATCGCTGCCATGAGGCCTTTGATAACGAATGTCCACGGTGCCCAAATTGCATATCCTATGAGGATATCTGCCAAGGCGGAGCCGACACCTGCGGCAACGGCACCGTATTTCCAGCCCAGGATCAATACGGAAAGGAAAATGATCGCATCGCCCAGGTGAATATATCCATTGCCAAATGGAACCGGTATGATAATTAAGATGGTGGCCACCACAATCATCGCCATCATCAGTCCTGTTAATATGATCTTTGTGGTCTTTTCTCTGTTTACTGTCATGATAAATCTCTCCTTTGTCACAACCAATATGCATTGACGCATTCTATTTCCTGTATTATAATACTATCAAATTGTAGTTAATTAAATATGCAGTTTTAATTATTTATCTATATACAGTCAAGTTGTATCTTAAGAATTAAATGGATATTTATCGATACTGTTGTCCATATACTTGATATTTTATACATACAGTTTAACACGCAATTCCATGCACAGATGTTCTGCACAAGACCTGTGAGAAGGAGGATTATCAATGAAAGCCATTCTTCCAAATTTCCAGTATAATTCTGAAACTCCGCTCTATCTGCAGCTTTATCGTTATATCAAAACTGCCATTCTTGAGGGTAGCATTCTCCCAATGGAAAAGCTGCCTTCGCTGAGAATTCTATCGCAAAATCTTGGACTTAGTTTAACCACAATAGAATTGGCTTATAATCAACTTCTGGTGGAGGGATATATTTACAGCAAGCCGCAATCGGGATATTTCGTTAATAAAATTTCCACCGGCATGGGAAGCGTCCGCAAGGATGGAGAGGGGAATCTTCGGGAAACCGTTCCGCTTCAACAGACTGACTTGCTTTCTGATTTTGAGAAACATGGTTATTTTGACCTGTCCTGCTTTGATTTTGTCAAATGGAAAAAATGTATCAACCAGGTACTCACCGAGTATTCCCATCTGCTACTGCGAGAGGGCGACTCCCAGGGAGAAAAAGCGCTGCGTCAGGAGATTTCCAGGTATATTTACCAATCCAGAGGAGTAACCTGCACCCCCGACCAAATTGTGATTGGCGCAGGAACCCAGCAGATCATGGGGCAGCTTTGCACCATTCTCATTAAGATGGGAATGAAGCATGTCACTGTGGAAGAACCGGGTTATCTACCGGTGAGAAATATATTCCGCGACCGGGATTTTGCCATAACCTCCGTCCCCGTAGGGAAGGAGGGAATCACCATCTCCAGGCTACCCGCCAATATTCGGTCCGCAGTCTATGTGAGTCCGTCCAATCAATTCCCAACCGGTTATGTCATGCCCATCGGGAAGCGCTATGAGCTGCTGGACTGGGCGATGAAGAACGACAGTATTATTATTGAGGATGATTACGACAGCGAACTCCGCTATTTTGGCAAGCCGATTCCATCGCTGCAAGGCCTGGATCACAATCAGAGAGTTGTTTACCTTGGTTCCTTCTCTACGACGCTGTTTCCTTCTATAAAAATTAGTTATATGGTGCTGCCGAAAAGCATGGCGGCCATCT
>Ga0366800_1108_pt1 | contig 11175 bp, 7 predicted proteins | sample BONcelN113001E14_FD_207034 | JGI IMG/M metagenome (GOLD analysis project Ga0366800, IMG submission 207034) | Enriched cells from coal bed in the Powder River Basin, Montana, United States - BONCAT cells N11 rep3 HSBNCT.N11.300.1.E14 ...
TAACGGGTTTTTCTACACTTACGCCATTTCCGGGGACAAAGGTATATGAACGTCTTTCTGAAGAAGGAAGGATTTTGCATAAGGATTGGTCAAAGTACAATATGGAAGAGGTTGTGTATAAGCCTAAAATGGTTACTGAAGAGGAATTACTAAGCGGAATTCAGTACGCTAGAAAAAGATCAACCGACCCGGTAAGGCTTTTAAAGTGCCTTGAGAAATTCAATGAAGTAAGCGGAAAAAATCCTAAGCTTGGGGCTAATGGTAAAATAGCTCTTTTAATGGCCTACATATTTATGTTTTTTAAATTTAAGCCGGAAACAAAGTATTTCATAAGAAAAGTAATTTCAAAGGGCAATCTGGTTGATTATTACCATGCAGCCCATTTTATTGCTAGTATTCAAAATTCAAGATAATTAGGTCATTGCTTTAATAAAATTTACAGGGGTATCAAGCCGCTGCAAATTTTGGCGATTGCTAAAGCAATGGCACTAAGAAACAGGCTGTACGGATAACCGTACAGCCTGTTTAAACCCGGCTTATACTTCAAAGGCGCCTTCTCTGAATTTCATCAGATAATTCATACAGTAATCATCTTTACCAGCCAGGGCTTCAGCTGCATAAACAAAGGTCATCAGCTTCTTGTCCAACGGATCAAGTATGGCGCCGTCCATGCCGGCCATTACTGCTGCTACAACGAAAGTCTGGTTCATAACCTTTCTGGCGGGAATACCAAAGGAAATATTGCTAAGTCCGCAAGTGATATGTACTTCCGGGAATTCGGTTTTTACCTTGCGGATAGTTTCTATGGCAACAATACCATAATGAGAACCGGTGCCAATAGGCCTTACCATGGGATCGATATATATGTCATCCAGCTTCATGCCAAGCTTTGTAAGCTTTGTTATAAGCCTGTCGGCTATAACAACTCTGTCCTCGACTGTTTCAGGCATTCCGGTATCGTCCATGCAAAGCGCTACGATGCCAGTGTTGTATTCAAGTATCAAGGGTAGAACTGCTTCATATCTCTCTTTTTCATCGGTAATGGAATTTATCAATGGCTTACCGTTCTTGTTTGCCTTTAAGCCTCTGGCAAGAGCGACAGGATTTGGCGAGTCAATGGCAAGGGGGGCATCTACAGCTTCCTGCACTGTTTTAACCAGCCACTCAAGTCTTTCCGGTTCATCGTCTATAAACATTCCCGCGTTGAGATCAATAAAGGTGGCGCCTGCTTCATACTGCTTTATTGCAAGCTCTGTAATCGCAGCCGCATCATAGTTTTCCATTGCAGGCCTTATTGCCTTCAGAGTACTATTGATTTTCTCGCCGATAATAATCATTTCAAAAAACCTCCATTTTATTAATTGCTAAATTTATTATAGCCTAATTATAACTTATTAGCAGTAATTGTGAAGTATAAGAAGACTAATCGCATACAAAATACAAAAAAAAGTAGAAAAGTACCAAGAAGCGAAATATTTTTCAATACCTTGCCGGAGTAAAATAGTAGTATATAAGCTAGAGACTAGAAACTAGATATGGTATCCAGTAAGTACCAAGGAGAAAAAATGGAATTGGAATCAAACCTGAAAAATGCATATGCAACAGCTTACGGCATTGCTTGTGATAAACTTAACAAACTTGATTGGGAGAAAGTAAGCCTCAATACCAATTCCGTTTTTGACAGTAACGCAAAGTCTTTGCAGGTAAAGTTCTTAAACAAAGAGTACACGATTAGCTGCACTTCAGGGGAAGTTACCTGCGAAAGCATGACAGAAGATATTACAACTACGGTCAAGGTATTAATACTGCATTATTTGGTAAATGCTGATATAAGGCCTTTATCGAGTAAGCATATATCATTTAAGGAAATAAGGGGCGGGGGGGCCATATATTATCAAACCTTTCAGAAAAGGGCCATTCAGCCTTTGATAAAGACCTTCGGGCAAAATGCCGGAAGGCTTTATAATGCCGGTGCTAAATTGGGAGGAACTATTGAAAAATATGGAAACGCAGCAGTTACAATAAAGATTTTTCCGCTGGTGCCGGTTACATATGTTGTTTGGCAGGGGGATGATGAAGTACCTGCCAACGCCACCATTCTTTTCGATGAGTCGGTTACAAGCTTTTTGCCGGGGGAGGATATAGTACTGGCGGCGAGCTTTGGTACATATGAGCTGATGAAAGTCTAGAGGATATTGAGCCTTTTTGACCATTGCTGAAGCAACATCACAAATGAAATATGCTTGGGGAGGTACTTGAGTTTATGAAAATTGGAGTTTCTGGAAAAGGCGGGGTAGGAAAGACTACCATATCGGCGAATCTGGCAAAGCTGTTTGCCAAAAAAGGCTTTAATGTATATGCAGTGGATGCTGATCCGGATAGCAGTCTGGGCCTTGCACTAGGTATAAAGGAAGAAGTCCTTGCAGAAATAAAGCCGGTAATAGAGATGAAAGACTTAATTGGCGGAAGAATGGGTGATGGGGCGTTTTATACATTGAATCCGGAAGTTAATGACATGGCTGATAAATTCAGCGTAAATATAAATGGTATCAAGTTTCTAAGGATGGGCGGTGTAAAAAAGGGAGGGTCCGAATGTTACTGCCGTGAGAATACCTTTCTTAAAGCATTAGTGAATTCACTGCTGCTGGATACAAAGGATGTAGTAATACTTGACATGGGGGCCGGCATCGAACACCTTACAAGGGGTACCTCCAGAGGAGTCGATCTGATGCTTATAGTCACTGAGCCTGGACAGTCAAGCGTGCAGACGGCGAGGATTGTTGAAAATCTTGCAAGAGAGCTTCAGATAAAAGAAATCAGGTTCATAGCCAACAAAATCAGGACGGAACGCGAAGAGGCTTTTATCATGGAACGATTCAAACCGGAAGAGTTGCTTGGAGTATTGCATTACGACGAAGGTATCAGTGAGAAGTCGATGGGTATAAATGTAGATCCTGCAGAAATAGACAGCCCGGAGCTTGAAAAAGTTCTTATTAAAATAATAGAAACATCGAGACAGCTGTAAGTATTAACAAATTTTGTAACGGAGGAATCACTATGTCGACACAGGAACTCAACAGACGAACTGTTGATCCGGCAGCAAATGAGATGCTGGAAGTAGCGGAAGAAGCACAGATCAAGACAGCATGGGACAGATACAAGGCACAGCAGCCTCAGTGCAAATTCGGCCAGACAGGTATATGCTGCCGTATATGCATTCAGGGACCATGCAGGATAATACCTTCAAAGCCCGGGCAGGACAAGGGCATTTGCGGCGCGGATGTTTTCACGATTGTTGCAAGGAACCTTGTCAGGTATATTGCCGGAGGAGCTTCAGCACATTCGGATCACGGCAGGGAAATAGCAAATACGCTGCTGCATGCTGCTGAAGGTCATGCACCCGACTATAAGGTAACCGACAAGGATAAGCTTATGAAGGTTGCCGGGAGAGTTGGGATTGAAACTGAAGGAAGAGAAGTAAACGACATCGCCCGTGATGTAGCAATAAAAGCGCTTATGGATTTCGGGAAATACGATTCAGAGCCTGTGGTGTGGCTGGATTCATATCTGGATAATGAAAGAAAGGCTAAATTCAAACATACAAATATAATGCCTACAGCTATAGACAGGGCTATTGTACAGCTTCTTCATGAGACCCATGTCGGTACTGATGCAGACCCGGTCAATATTATATTTGGAGGACTGAGAGCGTCATTGGCTGACCTGGACGGAGAAAACATTGCAACGGACTTATCCGACATACTTTTTGGAACACCTAAGCCTGTAGTAACTGAAGCAAATCTTGGTGTTATAGACAAGGACAAAATAAATATAGCAGTACACGGACACAACCCGCTTTTGAGCCAGATGATTGTTTATGCTTCCAGAGAACTGGAAAATGAAGCTAAGGCTGTAGGAGCAAAAGGAATAAACCTTGTAGGTATTTGCTGTACAGGAAATGAAGTGCTAATGAGAGAAGGCGTCCCTACAGCAACTAATTTTGGATCACAAGAGCTTGCCATTATGACAGGTGCTATTGACGCCATGATAATGGATGTACAGTGTATAGCTCCTGCAGTAAAAGAAATCTGCAACTGCTTTCACACACAGCTCATCAGTACTTCCGCTATCTCAAAGATACCGGGCTCACAGCATATTGAATTCAATGAAGCAACAGCTTTAGAGGATGCTAAAAAAATTATAAGAATTGCAATAGAGCAATTCAAACATAGAAACCAGGCATTAATTAAAATTCCACAATATAAGAAAAAGGTTATAGGTGGATTCAGCCTTGAAGCGATGTTTGATTTGTTTTCCAAAATAAATCCAGATGCACCCGTAAGCGTTTTAACGAACGCTATAGTATCAGGACAGATTAAAGGTGTCTGTGCTCTTATTGGATGCAATAATCAAAAAACAACACATGATGATTCGTTTCTGAAAATTGCAAAGGAACTTGCAAAGAATGATGTATTTATGGTAACTACAGGCTGCGGGGCAGGAGCATATGCCAAAGCGGGTCTGCTTTCGCCTGAGGGTGTTGATGCTTATGCCGGAGAAGGGCTAAAGAGTTTTATTAAGGAATTGGAGAAAAAATCAGGCCTTGATGCAGGATTGCCATTAATATACCATATGGGATCATGTGTTGACAATTCAAGGATTGCAAATCTTTGGACAGCTATGGCAAAGCATCTTGATATATCTGTAGCACAGCTTCCGTTTGTAGGCTCAGCACCTGAAGCCATGTCTGAAAAAGCTGTGGCTATAGGCTCCTGGTTTGTTTCTTCAGGCATTCCGACCCACGTGGGAGTATTTCCTCCAATAGAAGGCAGCGAGCTTGTATATGGTGTAGCAACAAAGATTGCAAGAGACGTTTTTGGCGGTTATTTCATATTTGAAACCGATCCTGTGAAATCGGCCCAAATACTTCTTGACAAAATTGAAAAGAGAGCATGGAAATTGAAAATACACCGCCGGACTGCAGAGAAATACAACAGCACACCGGCTGAAGTATACGAAGGTTGAGGAGGGGTGCGAAATGGCGAATCATTTATTTATGCAATCATATGACGGTGCAGTAATTGCCACCAGCTATGCAGAGATATTATTGAATCAGGCAATCAGGGAATTTGGAGAAAATACTCCTGTAAGCTATCCTGATACTGCTTATAAGCTTCCGGTAATAACGGCTTTAAGCGGTGAGGATGTTAAGACTCTGAAGGATCTGGTTCCGATTTTGAACAGAATCAGATCGGAAAAGGTAAGGAAGGATTTGACCCTGGAAGGTGCAAAAACAAATGGTGAAGCTGCGTTTTATGCCGCAGAAATCATAGAGGCCTTAAGATATTTGAATGGAAAAAACCCTCATGTTGAGCCATGGACAGGTTTTCTGAAGGATCCGGTTCTTAGAAAATTCGGTATTCAACTGGTTGATTTCACTATCCCCGGTGTTGCTGTTATCATCGGTAAGGCAAAGGACAGCAAGGCTGCTGCACAAATGATCAAGGAGCTTCAGAGCAAGGGTATGATGCTGATGCTTTGCAACGAAATAATCGAGCAGCTTCTTGAGGAAAACGTAAAGCTGGGAATAGATTATATAGCATTTCCTCTTGGAAACTTCACTCAGGCTATTCATGCCGTTAACTTTGCACTTCGCGGAGGTCTTGCTTTCGGCGGTATTGCACCAGGCAATAAAAAGGCTCAGCTTGAGTACCAGAGAAACCGTGTAAGAGCATTTGTACTGGCTCTGGGAGAACAGGATGAGGTCAGGATTGCAGCAGAATTCGGCGCAATAATGCTGGGCTTCCCTGTTATCACAGACCAGCCTTTGGCAGAGGAAGTTCCCGATTGGTATGTATATGAGCCGGATTATGACAAGATAGTACCTTTTGCCCTGGAATTAAGAGGCATAAAGCTGAAAATTGTGGATATACCCGTACCTATTACTATCGGACCTGCTTTTGAAGGTGAAACAATCAGAAAAGCCGACGCCTATGTTGAATTCGGCGGCGGAAGAACTACTGCCTTCGAGCTGGTCAAGATGGTGGGACCAGATGACATAGAAGACGGTAAAATTACTGTGATAGGCCCGGAAATAGATGATGTGGAAGAAGGTACCAAGCTTCCTCTGGGAATATATATCAAGATTTACGGCAGGAAGATGCAGGAAGACTTTGAAAGCGTACTTGAAAGAAGAGTACACTATTTTGTCAATTATGGCGAAGGTTTGTGGCATGTAGCACAGAGAGATCTGGCCTGGGTGCGTATCAGCAAGGATGCTCATTCAAAAGGCTTTAAGATCAGGCATTTTGGAGAGATCCTTATTGCCAAGTATAAATCTGAGTTTCCTGCTATAGTAGACCGTGTGGAAGTTATAATATATACAGAAAAGGAAAAGGTTGATGAAAGGATTAAAGAAGCAAGAGCTGCATATGCCAGGAGAGACGAAAGGATGAGAGGCCTGACTGATGAGTCGGTGGAGGAATTCTATTCCTGCCTGCTTTGCCAGTCCTTTGCTCCAAATCATGTATGTATTGTTTCACCGGAACGTGTCGGACTCTGCGGTGCCGTTAGCTGGCTTGACGCCAAGGCTTCCTTTGAAATCACTCCTACGGGACCCAATCAGCCTATCATAAAAGGTGAAGCCATAGATGAAAACAAGGGTATATGGAAGAATGTTAATGAAACGGTATTCGCATCATCCAACAGAACTCTCGAGGAAGTAGCCCTTTATACTCTTATGGAAATGCCCATGACCTCCTGCGGCTGCTTCGAAGCAATAATGGCAATGGTTCCCGAGGCAAACGGTCTGATGATAACCACCAGGGAACACTCGGGCATGACGCCCTGCGGAATGACCTTCTCAACATTGGCAGGCGCGGTTGGCGGCGGTGTTCAGTCACCCGGCTTTATGGGAATTGGAAAGAGATATGTTGTAAGCAAGAAATTTATTAAGGCCGACGGCGGACTTGCAAGAATAATCTGGATGCCCAAGGACTTGAAGGATTTCCTCAGAGATGACTTTGTTAAGAGAAGTGTGGAAGAAGGTCTCGGTGAAGACTTTATTGACAAGATTGCCGATGAAACTGTGGGAACCGCGTCTGAAGAGATTTTGCCGTTCCTGGAAGAGAAGGGACACCCGGCATTGACAATGGATCCGCTTTTTTAAGGTGAGGGGACACACCTCGGCGTAAGCAGAAGTGGCGGGGAAAGTCCTCTGTACAAGAATACAATGACGATTAATGTGGCTCACATACATCGAGGAATGTCCCCTTTTGAATTATCGAGGGGACACACCTCGGCGTAAGCAGAAGTGGCGGGGAAAGTCCTCTGTACAAGAATACAATGACGATTAATGTGGCTCACATACATCGAGGAATGTCCCCTTTTGAATTATCGAGGGGACACGGACTAGAGACTAGAGACTAGAGACTAGAGACTAGAAAAAGTCAAAAAATAATTAATACAAAAAGCTGGAAAGCTGGAGACATACTTTCTCCTGACGCTTTTACGCTTAATAAGAAGGAGATGCAAATCAATTATGGCACTTACTGGATTGGACATTTTTAAGCTACTTCCGAAGAAGAACTGTAAAGAGTGCGGACAGCCTACATGTCTGGCTTTTGCAATGGCATTGGCAGGCGCAAAGACATCCTTGGAAAAATGCCCTTATGCTTCCGAGGATGCAAAAGAGACCCTGGGTGGCGCTGCTGCTCCGCCAATAAAGCTGGTAAAGGTCGGGAAAAGCGGAACCCTCAGGGAAATCGGAGATGAAGTGGTCATGTTCAGGCATGACAAGGCTTTTTATCATCCCACCTGTTTTGCAGTGGAAATATCCGATAAATTGACAGGTACCCAGCTTGACAGCAAAATAGACAAGGTAAACGGACTGGTTTTTGAAAGGGTAGGACAGACGGTCTCCATTGACTTTATAGCAGTAAGGAATGACTCGGGCAATGCAGATACCTTCGCTGCTGCCGTAAAGGCTGTTGCAGCTAAAACCTGCTTTGCACTTGTTTTGATAAGTGAAGATACCGAAGCAATGAAGAAAGCTCTTGAAGCTGCAGGTGATACCAATCCTCTGATATATGCGGCAACCGAAGATAATTATCAGGGAATGGTAGAATTGGCAAAAAAATATGGATGCCCCCTTGCGGTTAAAGGGAATGGACTTGAATCCACCTCAGCCCTGGTTGAAAAAATTGCCTCATCGTACAAAGATCTGGTAATAGATGTGGGAACACGTCAGCTTTCCCAGGCTTTGGCTGAAATAACACAGACCAGAAGGCTTGCCACCAAAAAGAAATACAGACCTTTTGGATACCCTGTAATAGCGTTTACCACTGCCTCCGACCCTAGAGAAGAGGTTATGGAAGCAAGTGTATATACATCAAAATATGCCAGCGTTGTAGTGCTGAAGGCTGATGAAAAAGCACAGATACTGCCTTTGATGGCTCTGAGGATGAACCTGTTTACAGATCCTCAGAAACCAAGCCAGGTAGAGCCGAAGGTTTACTCAATAGGCGCGGTTACAAACAATTCACCGGTTTATGTTACCACAAACTTCTCATTGACGTATTACACAGTAGAAGGCGAAATATCCGCAAGCAAGATTCCATCATATATCATAGCATGTCCAACTGATGGCACATCAGTACTTACTGCATGGGCAGCAGGGAAATTCAACGGCGAAAAGATTGCTGAATTCCTTACTGTATCTGGAATTGAGGGTGTGGTTAACCATAAGAATCTGGTAATACCAGGATACGTTGCGGTAATAAAGGGAACTCTTGAAGAAAAATCAGGCTGGAAGGTGACTGTAGGACCGGCTGAAGCATCAGGATTACCGGCTTTTGCCAAGTCACATTTTGCTTAAGGCTGTACATGTATGAAAAAAAAGATGTAGGGGCGACCATTGGTCATCCGGCACGGAAAGCTTATACAAACACAGCAAAGAAATGATGATCAATGACCGCCGCTGCATTTGTTTGGAATAACGGTGAATTATAATACTAACGACAGTATATTTGGAAGAGGGAATAATAAAACTATGACAGAATACTCGGTCACCATACTACCGGAAAATATAACAGTACATGTTCCACGCGGTACCAATCTATTAATGGCCGCAAAAAAAGCAGGTGTATATATTGAAAGCCCCTGCGGCGGAAACGGTACCTGTGGCAAATGCGCCGTAAAGGTGGTAGAGGGTGATCCGGGGGCTGTGGATGTATCTCATCTTCCTGATGAACTCAAGGAAATGGGACTTGTTCCGGCATGCAATGTTAAGGTCAATAATGATATGATTGTAGAAGTTCCGGGGTTTTCAAGATTGACAAAGCATAAGGTTGTGCTTGGTACCAGGAAAACCAGGTTTGGCAGGGAGAATGACTATTTTTCCTTCAACCCTTTCAACCCACTGGCCCAAAAGTACTATCTTCAGCTTGAAAAACCTGGCTCCGATGACTGCATAAATGATCTGGATCGATTGAAAACAGCTATTTACAAGAAATACGGCATAGAAAACGTAGAGATCAGGCTTTCGGCTTTGAGACAGCTTCCCCAGGCACTAAGGCTGGGAATATGGGAAATCACAGTCACGGCTGTCAGCATCGGCAAAAGAACAGAAATAATAAGGGTGGAGCCGGGCAAGTCTTCCCGGCCTGCTTATGGAATGGCTGTAGATATAGGAACAACTACTGTTGTAGTAAATTTGCTGGATCTTGAAAAAGGCTCCATTATAGGCCGTTCGGGGACCTACAACAAACAGTCCGTTTATGGTTCTGATGTTATCTCAAGGATTATCTATTCGGAGGAGAACAGTGATGGGGCAGGGCTGCTGCAGAAAGCAGTCATAAGTACTATTAACCAACTGACGGATGAACTGCTGGAAACCTATAGTGTAAAAAAAGATGAAATACCTGTTATGGTTTGCGCCGGCAATACTGTAATGATGCACTTGCTTATGAAGGTTCCGGCATCATATTTGCGGCTTGAGCCTTATGTTCCTGGAGCTGTCAGCTTCCCTGAAGTTAAGGCTGCAGAGCTTGGATTATCCGTCAACCCTGATGCCTCGGTAGTCACACTGCCTTCTATTGCCAGCTACGTCGGCGGAGATATTACAGCAGGAGTTTTGGCCACCTTAATCAACAGATCCGACAAACTGACGCTGTTCATAGATGTGGGAACAAATGGTGAATTGGTGCTGGGAAACAGTGATTGGCTAGTAACATGCTCCTGCTCTGCAGGGCCTGCCTTTGAAGGCTCGGGTATAAGCTGCGGCATGAGAGCCATGGATGGAGCAATTGACTGGATTGATATCGACAGCAAAACCCTGGAAGTGAGCTGCAGAACTATTGGAGATACAAAGCCTCAGGGGATTTGTGGTTCAGGACTGATATATTCCTTATCCGAGATGATGGATGCAGGTATTATTGACAGAGCAGGGCAAATTCTCAGTCAAAAGTCATCAAGATTGAGAGAAGGCCCGGGCGGTACCGAATATGTGCTGGTTTATGCTGAAGATAGCGGCAGCGGACAGGACATTGTCATTACAGAGGGTGATATAAAAAACCTGTTAAGAGCAAAAGGAGCAATCTTTGCAGGGATACGCACCATGCTGCAGCAGCTGCAGTTGGATGTGGATTATATTGACAGAGTTTATATAGCAGGCGGTTTCGGCAACTATATCAACATTACAGATGCCATAAACATTGGCATGCTGCCGGATTTACCGGCTGAGAAATACGAATATGTGGGAAACAGCAGCATACAAGGGGCAATGCTGGTGCTCTTGTGTCGTGAGGCGCTGCTGGAGGCGGAGGAGCTTGCTTCAAGGATGACATATATAGAGCTTTCGGTGGGTAATTTATTTATGGACGAGTTTATATCCGCAGTTTTTATACCACACACGGATTTAAGTCTTTTTCCGTCATTGATCAAGGAATGACATCGTTTGATATGGAGGGAAGGTTCATCATATATTGATGAAAGTATTTCAGGCTTTGGAGGAGTTATGGCAATACAGATAGCAGTAGCAGGAAAGGGAGGTACAGGTAAGACAACATTTTGTGCGTTGTTGATCCGTTACCTCATTGAAAAAGGAAAAGTACCGGTTCTGGCAGTGGACGCAGACGCCAATGCGAATCTTAATGAAGCGCTGGGCCTGAAGCTTGA
>Ga0366800_1110_pt1 | contig 11057 bp, 6 predicted proteins | sample BONcelN113001E14_FD_207034 | JGI IMG/M metagenome (GOLD analysis project Ga0366800, IMG submission 207034) | Enriched cells from coal bed in the Powder River Basin, Montana, United States - BONCAT cells N11 rep3 HSBNCT.N11.300.1.E14 ...
CACAAGTTCTCCAAGGCTCATCATGACCTGAGCCGTTTGTGCTCTGGTTGACGTTGATTTAGGAGCAAATAAAGGGTTGCCCTTTGCGTCATTGCCCATACCATTCATCAGATCTTTCATGGTCATAAACATGACTGCGTCATCCGCCCAAGAGGAAACCTGATCAAGGTCACTGTAGGTAAGCTGAATCGCCCACTCACCAGTAGGTCCCTGCCCTTTCAATTTCATGTAGTTCATCATCATGACAGCCATCTGCTCTCTTGTTACGGATGCGCTTGGTGCAAATTTGTCACCGCCCATTCCAGTTACGATACCTTTTTCGGTTGCCCATGCGATATATGGTGCATAATACTGATTGCTCTTCACATCGGAGAAGGTATTTTTACTTGCATATACAGTAGCATCGATGCCTTCCATTCTACCAAGAATGGTCACGAACATGCCTCTGGTCATTGATGTTTGTGGTCCGAATGCAGTATCTGTCTGACCCTTCATCAAGTCATTCCCATTTACAAATGCTACTGCATCATAGTACCATGCACTGCTCTTTACATCGGTGAATGGATTTACCCAATCAGCCAACGCATCATATCCGATGATGTATTTGGAGAAGTGATCCACCACGAAGGTAACGGCTTTGTTCTTTGCATCATAGGTACAGTTGATTTCCGTCAGGCTTCCGTTGTCAGCCATGTACCATACGGTTAAGTTCTCAGCTGTTTCACCGGCCTTCAGCTCGTAAGGAATGCTGACCTTCACCTTGCCGCCATTAAAGCTTGAAATGAGCTTTCCGCCGGACATCACACTCAGGTCATATACCGTTTTGTCTCCCACCTTTGTCTGCTGTTCCTCGGTCAAGTTCGTCTTCACTACATCGTCTACGATTACTTTGATGTCCGCAGCTGCCGCCTGTGTGCCGATTGCCCCCACTGCCTTGCTGTCAAAGGTCAGGGTGCCTTTTTCTGTAACTACGGTCAGACTGTTGTTTTTCCCGGCAAGGGAATCCAAACCGGAATTTGGCAAGGTTACCTCGTTGGTTTTATGGGACCTGATGGTAACCGTTCCTCCGTCCTTGGCCGCGGCTGCTGCATTACTCATCTGGTTTCCTGTTACACTTCCGGTGTTGGTGTCGATAACAGATGTTGCCGGGGTGCTATTGCCGCCGCCACCGCCACCGGAGCCGCCGTTCGATGCGACGGTAACAGTAACCGTGTACGTCTGGGTTGAGCTATCCGCTGCTGTTACGGTATAGGTTACCGGGCTCGTAAAATTTTGCGCAATTCCCAAACTTGATGTTATGCTCAGTCCGGAATGAGTTATGGTCGGCACCAAAGCGGTCACATCCGTTCCATAAGGCACGGTAAGTGCTACGGTTTTAGTCGCTTCATTAACTGTTCCTGTTACGTTTGGTGTTAAACCGTTAAAGTTAAATGCTGTGATTGCTTTAGCTGAGTTTGTGGCTACTGCCAAATTAGCTGTTGTTGCAGTTCTTCCAGATGCCGTATGCGTGATAGTCACGGAGTGACCATTGCTTCCTGCCACTGTAAGTGCACTTCCATTTGCAGGGCTTGCGGTATAGCCGGTTGCCGTTCCACTTGTGAATACTGCAGCGGCTGTCGTGCCGTCATTATTCGTTGCTGTTACAATCATTCCGTTCAAAGCCAATATCCCATCCGCGGTTTCCGTATAGGTTAGCTTCGCAGGCTGAGTCGTTACTGCGATACTGCTTACTGCTAATGCGGCCGTCGATGCGAAAGTCACAGTGAAGCTTACGGTATTTCCAATTCCTATTCCTGTGGTTGATGTGCTTCCGACTGAAGCTGCGCCTGCTGCTGTCGGTGTAAATGCCGCCGACTGAAATTCTTTTGTATTCTTTGAGGTCAATACTATTGTTGCAGTGTATGCAGTTCCCGCCTTGAACTTACCCCCTGCAGTCATAGACTGATTCCACGTTACTCCTGTTATCGTATAATCTGAATTTACTGTTGCTGCTTGTACATCGCCCGTGATCTGAGGAGCTGCGCCTGCTGCGGGTGCTGTCATTGTGATACTGGCCGCTGTGATTGAAATATAGGTGACTGCACTGGTCGAAGTACTTGTTACCGTTCCCGAATATCCACCTGTTCCTGTAGTTGTTATCGTAATGACTTTGCTCAGATCAGAAGCTTGTACCGTGTAGGCGGCTCCCGTAGCCGAGGCTATATTTGTTCCTGCCGCTTTCCATTGGTACGTAACTGTTGCCGCGCTTGGGGAAACTGTAGCGGAAAGAGTTTGCCCTACCTTTGCCTGCCCACTGATCGAAACGGAGGCAAGCGGTATGCTTGCCGCATCATCATTGGTGATTGTCCCGATCCCCTGTGAATCGCTGATTGTCGCCTTCGTTGCGCCTGAAAGGTTTAAAAAAATGGTTTCGTTTGGTTCAAGTGTCGTGTCCCCGGAGATTACCACATTTATGTTCTTACTTGTTTCACCTGGTGAAAAGGTCAATGCGCCCGAGGTGCTGGTATAATCAGAACCAGCGGTTGCCGTGCCGTTTACAGCTGCGTAACTCACGGTTACTGTTTGAACGCTTGCTGCAGACAGGCTTACTGTAAATACAAGGTTTGCCGTTCCGGAATTGCCTTCTGTGACGGAAGGGTCGTTAACGCTTATGGTTGGCGCTGCATATGGACTGATGATTGCACTTGTCGCACTGGTTGTCCCATCCGACAATGTTACGATTCTATTACCGTCTGCGTTAAGTCCTACACCTGCGGGTGAGGAGATCCATTGATCTGTATCGAGATAAATTCCGCTCATCCCAAATATTGCACCATGCTGGGTTGCGTTATTTGTCGTAACGGTTGTAGTTCCACCGTTAAAATGAATAGAACCAATATAACTTATTCCATAATTAGTGCCGTCATTTGTAGCCGTGCCACCGATTGCATTCAGGGTCCCTCCATTCATGGTCAGATTACCAGATTCTCCGTACAAGCCACAGCTATAACCCGTATCTCCAGAGGCCGTGCCGCCGACTGCCGTTACGGTTGCTCCATTAATAGTCAGCGTCCAGCCAGTATGACCAATACCAATACTTCTGCCGTTCCAGCCTGAAGCAGTTCCTCCGGATGCTGTTACTGTGCAGCTATTGATTGTAGTACTCCCTCTGTCCACATAAATACCATATGTATAACTGCCAGAATTAATAGCACCGCCGGTTACAGTCAGTGTGCCGCTGCCTGAAATGGTCAACCCATTCACCGCGTAGATGCCGGAACTTGAAGAGCCAGAAGCCTGAGTAGACTCTACATAGTTATTTCCAACAAGAACGATAGCGGTGTCTGTGGGTACGATGATGCCTGCTGATGAGGCTGTAGACAAATTTATCCCGCTAAGTGTCAGCGTCGAAGTGGCACTGTCCCATGCCCAACCATCTGTTGAGATATTATCTTGAGAAGGCGTAGCGGTTAAATCCAACGTGGAATCAATTGTAGCCGCATATACCTCTTCTACCATTCCCTTTATCCCTAAGAAGCCAAATCCGCCGAACAAGGTGGTAAAAACCATGGCCAGTGTGAGAACAAAGGCCCATCCTTTTTTGTAACTTTGTGTTTTCATTTTCTCGTCTCTCCTTTACACATTGAAGCTTTTTTAGTTTATAATACACATCTTTGTTTGGTCTGCATTCCCGGTGATCTATTTCACTGGTGCTCTATTTCAAAATTACCTCAAGGTTTATAATCAACCTCCGTATCAATGGTAATTACCTTTGTTGCAGTATCATAACCAACACCGATATTCAGTACCTTTGCCACATCACGCAGCTTGAAATAGTTGTTACCGCCGATATTGTAAGCGGTAAATGGCGTTTCCTTGCCGTCTACGTAGATTTTTGACGTAGTCGCTTTGGCGGGTTTCGCCTTGCCGTCCCCGCTGGAAAGCTCGCCGCCCACAACGGTGTATTCATTTCCGCTGGTAAGGGTGATCGCATTTGTTGCATTGTCATAGCCCACATCAAACTGCTTGTCCGTACCCGATACCACTTCAGCAAGATCACGGAGCTTAAAATAGTTGCTGCCGGCGATATTATAGGCGTCAAAAGAAACATCGGTTCCATCCACCATCACCTTGGAAGCAGTAGGGGCCGCATTGTTCGTACTTGCTCCACCGGTTGCCTTCGCAGGGCTATTGAAATTGTTCATCAAAGCCTTCGCTTCTGCTTCGCTTACTACATAAAAAGCAATCGGCGTATCCTGGGTATTATATTCGTCCGGGAATGGGTAGATTTGGAAAGATCCGGTGTCATTTGTTATCTTTTTAAATGTGTTCGACACCACCGGATTGTCGATGGCCCACATTTGGAAAAAATGGGTTGCTTCTCTGCCATAGTCAACTTGTGTCAATAATAAAGGGTTCGTGCCCGGGAACGCTTCATAATAAAACTGATAGAAAGCAAAGTAGTCACAATCGATCAGCTGCACCGTCATTTTAGCCCCTTCTACAATTGGGATGAGCTTTATATCAGACACCTTTGTTTTATTGTGTTTTTCTGCTAATGCAATAATCGTTTCCGCCAATTTGGCTTGTGGTGCAATAATCGAGTCTGTCGGGAAATCACTGTTTACAAGCCATCCTGTGATCGGTGCTGTTTCACTTGGCTCGTTTGGGGAATAGTCAGGAAATCCGACAAAGACGTCTTGATAATAATAAGGGGTAGGTAACACGGGAGAGTTTACATGGTATTTGTCGATCTGCTGACCAACCACTCCCGTAAGTGTGATTCTTATTGTGCCCTCTTCGAATGGATACTCGGTGCTGTCAAGAGTAATATCCCACTGTAACGTTGCATAGTCTTTGACCGCTGCAAAACTAGGACTTGCCATAGGCATGGTCAGAACCAAAATTATAATCGTTAAGAGCCATATTCTAATACGTTTCATGATTTTTCCTTTCTTCTAAATAATCAAGATTTGAAAACCCAAGAATCCCTGCAATCATAGAGGTAGGGAACATACGGATGGCGCGGTTTAACTTAGCTGCGCTATCGTTATAAATCAGTCGGCTTGTCTGTAACATATTTTCATATTGATGGATGGCCTCCATTGTTTTGATGTAGCTTCGATCCTCTTTCAACTTGGGGCAGACATCTGCAACTTTTATAATTTTTGCAATTGCCTCTGCAATGAGTAGTTCCTGCTTTCTTACATCATCAGCCGAAGAGTCTTTCGTGATAAAACGCCCTGCTTTCATGGTTTCTATTATAGTCTCGCATTCATGAACGGCATGCCATTCGCTTAGCTCCAAAAGGAAAATTAAAACCTCCCATTGCGAGGATAACTGTAGACCAATTTGTGCCATCCCGTTGTTAATGTTTCCGGTCATTCCAGCAAGCGAACGCTGAACAGAAATGGTCCAAAAGACAAAGGCCACAAGCATGGCTCCAAATGCAATGAAATAGTACATATGTTTTCCTCCATTTATATTTACACATCAAATAGAATTGTACCAACTTTATCCAATAAAAAATGCCGCTTGCATGAATCGGCACATTTTCGTCATGAAACGACTATTTCCTATTTAAATATTATGTGATAGTATAGGGATACATGTAAATTAAAGGTGGGTTCTTATGCTAAAAATTGCTGTTTGCGATGATAACATAGCAGACCTCTCAAATGTGGTCTCCCTCATCGAGGACTATCAAGCTTCACAAAGAGACAAAAATAATATTAAATATACAGCATTTCAAAGTGCTGTTGATTTAATTGCAGCAATGGAAAGCGGACAACAATACGATCTGGTGTTATTGGATATTTTAATGCCCTTTATGACAGGAATGGATGCGGCGAAGGAAATACGGCAATTCAATCAGGCTGTCAAAATCATCTTCATGACCTCTTCCCCCGAGTTTGCAGTTGAGTCTTATGTCGTGGATGCGTATTATTACGCGCTGAAGCCTGTTTGGAAGGAAAAGCTTTTTATCCTTTTGGATAAGGTGATTTCTGAAACGGAAATCCAATTGGGCGCAAGCTTTTTGATCAAAAGCAAAACAGGATTGACTCGGATTTATATTATGCGGCTAGAGTTTGCGGAGGTGATCGGCAGAACCATACTGTATCATCTGACGGATGGTTCTGTAATAGAGGCGATCGGGACCATGAATGAGCTTGAAAAGGAGCTTCTCGCCAATCCTTGTTTTATCAAAACCCACCGTTCTTATATCATCAATATGGAGCAGATCGACACGATCAGTCAAAGGGAAATCAAAATGCAGTCCCACGCCTTGGTACCATTAGCAAAGGCGAATTACAGCACCGTTAAATCAGCATATATCGCATTTGCATTTAAGGAGTAACCATGCTGGATTATATACGATCGATTCTAAGCCTTATTTTTGCAATCAGCGTGATGTATCTGCTTTTGGATTGTGAGATTAGATATAAAAAAGACCGCTATCTGTTGGGGCTTTATGCCGTTGTCGTGATTGGTATGAATGTTTTTGTTCTATTCCATTACGGCTATGTGTTTTTTATGAAGCTATATCCTTTGCTTGTCCACCTTCCTGTATTTTTGGCCTTTGTGTTCCTATCTAAGTTCAAACCAAGCAAGGTATTTTTTGTTCATTGGACGCTTGTCGCAATAAGCACCTCATTCTCTTTGGTGGGCCTGGTTGTTTCTTATTTCTTTGATTCCAGCAGAGTCGTCATCAACCTTGTAAGCTATATCCTGTATCTGCCGACTTGGTTGGTTATTTATACGCACATCCGCCCGACCTTTCTTTATATGCTGCGGAATACGAACAAAGGCTGGATCGCATTTTCTCTTATCCCCCTTTCCTACTGTGTGATTCTCTACTCCTATGGCAGATACAATTTGGACCAAGTGGACATTCAACGAAGTGCCATATCCGCCGCGTTGTTATTCAGTCTTGCTTTTTCTGCTTACTATTTGATTTTTCAATTTTTTCGGCAAACCAGAGAGCAGCTCATTTTGCAGGATGAACAGAATGTATTAATTTCTCAAGTAACAGCGGCGCAGCTTCATTTTCAAGCATTGGAGGAATCGCAAGAGAAAACAGTGATCTATCGTCACGATATGCGGCACCACCTGAATCTGATCGATTCCTATCTTGCAGACAACAACAGGGCCGCGGCGCAAAAGTATATTGCCGAGGTAGAACGATCGATCGACGATGCTAAGGTCGAAAAATATTGCAGCAATTACACGGTTAATTTGATTTTATATTCTTATCTAACACATGCAAAAAACGAAGACATTAAAGTGGAAACGCAAATCGACCTTCCGGAACAAAACGCCGTATCCGATATGGATCTTTGCGTTGTATTTGGAAATGTCATCGAAAATGCCATCAATGCCTGCAAGGGTATCACGAATTCAGAGGAACGATCCTTAAAAATCCTCTGCAAAAACAAAAATAATAAGCTATTCATACAAATTACGAACAGCTACGAAGGAAATGTGGAGTTTGCGGATGACATGCCGGTAAGCATCAAGGAAAACCACGGCCTTGGCACGAAGAGCATTGCCGCCATCGCACAAAAATACGGCGGAGTGTATTCCTTCACCGCCGTAGATGGTGTTTTTACCACAAGCATCATTTTATAGCTTGTCGCCATTACCGGGGTATCAAATCTCGAGGCTTCTTTAGGGCAGGCTCTTTTCTTGTATCGTTACCTTTGTTGGCCGTATGCGGTTCGTTTCACTTTTTCAATGGTCTTGGTGATGTATTTTTCCAGCTTCTCCTCAAAGACCTCCTCTGTGATTTCATGATTCTCAATCATAAAAAGGCCCTTTTCCCAGCTGGCGGTCAGGGTTGGATTCAGCAGCTCTTTTGCCGTGTGGCGGACCAGTTCTACGATCGCCTCTCCCTTTGGCTCCGGAGTCACGATTTGTGTCTTGTTGTTAATTTTAATATGCCCGATATCCACGAGCTTTTTAATGATTCCCGCCCGGGTAGCAGAGGTGCCGATGCCGCAGGTTTTGATCTGCTCTCGCAGCTCCTCGTTTTCGATATACTTTCCTGCCTTTTCCATTGTTATAATCAGCGAACCATCGGTAAATCTGGAGGGGGGTTTGGTTTCTTTCTCCTCCAGATCCATTCCTGTTACATCGCACTTCTCTTTCTTGATCAGCTTTTGAATCGCGGATTCCGACAGCTCCTCGCCTTTTGAAGTAGTCACATCATAAACCTCTTTCCAACCCTGTACATTCAAGGTTTTGGAATTGGTCACGAATAGTTCTGATCCGATTCCCGTCTCCACCCGCACCGTATTAAACTCTGCCGGAGGATAAAAAATTGCCAGAAACCGTTTCACAATCAAACTGTAAATATTTCTTGTATCATCATCAAGCCTTGCGAGCTCTGTTGTCACATAAGTTGGAATAATGGCGTAATGGTCGGTCACCTTGCTGTCGTCCACATAGCGTTTGGTATTTTTGTCGATTCCGAGCTTTCCAAATTCTTTGATCTTTCCTATGGATTCCTTAAAATCCGCATTTTTATATAAGCCGTTCAGCACCTTCGGCAGCTCCGGAATCACGTCAGTAGAAAGCACCCTGCTGTCGGTTCTGGGATAGGAGATCAATTTCTTTTCATAGAGGCTTTGTGCAATTTCCAATGTTTTGTTGACGGAGATTTTGAATTTCTTATTGGCCTCCGATTGCAGCTCGGCAAGATTAAAAAGCAAAGGCGCTTGTTCTTTTTTTATCTTTACCTCAACCTTTTTGACCGCAGCTTCCTGGCCCTCCAGTTTTTTTATAATCTCTTCTGCTTCCTCTTTGCTGATATATTTATCTTCATTTTCCAAGTCATCTGCAGGCGTTTTGTTTTCTTTCTTCTTTTGCTGCCATCTTCCTTTATAGGCTATTTCGCTTTCTTTTGAAAGAAAGTTCGCTGTTACACCGTAATAAGGTTTCGGTACAAAATTTCTGATTTCCAGTTCCCGGTCAACGATCAAACCCAATACACAGGTCATTACTCTGCCGATGGGAATCACCGAAGATTTCTCCTCTTTAAGAGAGCTCGACAGCTTTCTGCCGTATTGGCAGGTATAAATTCTGCTGAAATTCATGCCGAAGAGCCAGTCCTCTTTTGCTCTGCAGTAAGCAGCCTTTGAAAGAGAATCATACTCTTGGAGGCTCTTTGCTTCTTCGATTCCTTTTTTCACCGCATCTTCTGTCTGAGAAGAGATCCAAACTCTTTTTGCAGGCGTATTCGTCCCGCTTTGATGATAGACCAGCCGGAAGATGTATTCACCCTCCCGTCCGCTGTCGGTGCAGGAATAAATCACATCCACATCTTTTCTGCACATCTGGGATTTGATTACTTCAAACTGCTTTGCGGTTCCTTTATTGTCTATGACTACATATTTGTATTCTTTTGGAATGATCGGGAGATGCTCTACGCGCCATAGCTTATACTCCGGATCGTAAGCATCCGGGTATGCCAAAGTTACGAGATGGCCGAAACACCATGTTATGATGGCATTTTCCGTTTCTGCATAACCCCTGCCTCTATCCGCTGATGAAATCTGTACACCCAGAACATTCGCAAAGCTGGCCGCTACAGACGGTTTTTCAGTTATGTATAATTGCTTACTCAATTGTTACCCTTTATATAAATCATCTTGATAAAATCAAACCACTCTATTATACAATGCTTCCGACAAAAATGCTTCGATATTTTTACAAACAGCTAGCATAAGTCGATTTCTTGCTTCGATGCTTCCATAGCCGATATGCGGTGTCACGATGAAATGATCCATGTTTTTTAGCTTCAGTAAAGGACTTTCAATCGGTAACGGTTCTGTCTCGAAAACATCAAGTCCCGCTCCGGCAATCAGATTGTCATTCAGCGCTTCTGCCAGGTCATCTTCACGAATAATACCGCCGCGTCCAAGGTTTAACAGATATGCGGTTTTTTTCATCTGCTTTAATTGCTCTATGCCGATCAAATGTTTCGTTCTGCTGTTCATGGGAGCATGGATTGAAATAATATCGCTTGTTTGTAACAACTCCTCCAAGGGAACCGATTGATAATGATCGTGCTGATTTTTGCCCGATGTGGAATAATAGATCACATTGCACCCAAAGCATTCTGCATAGGCTGCTACTTTTTTCCCTATTTCTCCCAAACCGATGATCCCCCAGGTTTTGCTTTCCAATTCCATAAAGTCTTTTCCCGAATGGATTTTTTGTTCTGCCTTTGAAAAGTCTCCACTTTTTACGTAATCATCATAGTACCGGGAGTGGGAGATCAGGTGAAACAGCATGGAGAAGGTATGCTGCGCAACACTGCCCGCGGCATAGCCCGGCACATTTGCAACTGCGATGTTATGCGTTGCGCAATAGTCGGTATCAATATTATCATATCCTGTTGCCGCTGCACAAATCAATTTTAGTTTGTCTGCATTGCGCAGATTCTTTTCGTTGAGCGTGTTTTGATTGGTTATAATAATGTCTGCATCTGTAATCACATCGCCCACTTCGTCATCAACAACATGATCATAGATCACGACCTCTCCAAATTGATGAAGTCCCGACACATCGATTTCATAACCAAGTGTTTTGATGTCAAGAAACACGATTTTCATTTCTGCATCGTGCTTCTGCACGAGATTAACCAAGGATCCGGAAACGGCTCTATCATGTTTTTACTGTTGACACGTGACACCACTGCATGAATCGCATCGGTACGTTCCAGGCCATTTTCACGAAACAGGGCAGAAAGAGAAGACAATATTTCAAAATCCAGAGTATAGATCACAAATTCCATGTTAGGATTGACCGCCAGAAGGCTCTTAATTTCACTGCCGATCCTCGGCGAAGCAACGATAAAGGCTTTGTCAGGCACCGGCAGTTTCTCCAGTATGCCATGCTCCAGAGACGCAACGACGATCACATTGTTCAAACCGAACTTGGCAATGTTTTCTTCCATGGTTTTCTCGTCCCTGTTGTCGTATTCCACAGCAATCACATTGCCTTCCGCAATAAACATTGCCGCCTCCACCGCGATGCTCTCGCCCGAAATGACACATACATTATCCTGGTCTCTC
>Ga0366800_1100_pt1 | contig 10790 bp, 11 predicted proteins | sample BONcelN113001E14_FD_207034 | JGI IMG/M metagenome (GOLD analysis project Ga0366800, IMG submission 207034) | Enriched cells from coal bed in the Powder River Basin, Montana, United States - BONCAT cells N11 rep3 HSBNCT.N11.300.1.E14 ...
TCCTCCATATTCCTTTTTGTATTCCTTATTCAATCCGCTGTAGCACAGATATTATAGCATGGAACTTGTTACTGAATATACATCTAATTTGGGCATTGTGCCGACAACTATGTCATATATGTTTCCCGTATTCTTCCATTTTACAAATCTTTTCTATATATTGAATCGCATTCGCTGTTCCATTTTCCATCTCAATTAATTTTTTTATTTTGCTTGCTGCTGCAATGTTTTCTGCTTTTTCCATTTCCAGAAAGCTTGTTATGAGATCTTGTGTGGTCAGGCTTTTCTCATTCAATGGTTTTAGGGCATACCCCATTGTGTAGAGTCGGTTTGCCCAAAACGGCTGATCGACAGAAAATGGTATGATCAGCTGTGGTTTTCCGCTTTTTAAGGCAGTTGCCATTGTGCCCACACCACCATGGTGAACAATTCCCTTTGCAAGTGGAAACAGCAAGGCATGCGGGGCTTGTTCCACCGCTAGGATAGGGTCATCCTCTCGAAACACCATTCCGCTGATTCCCGTTAAGACAATTGCACGGTTATTCGTGTGCTTTAGTGCGCTTACAAGCTTATCTTTGAACGCAAGCGGATCTTTTAGCGGCATGCTGCTAAAGGAAATTACGATTGGCGCGCCACCTTGATTGATGAAGTCCTGCACACTAATGTCCAATGTCTGGCTCCCGGTATCAAGATAAAAAAATCCCGGCAAATAAACTTTATCCTTCCAGCTCTTCACATCTGTAAATAATGCATTGGAGATCGGATAAATAATAGGAATGACTTTTCCATTCATTCGATAGGTATAGAGACCCGTTTTTCTTTTTGTCAGGTTCAGTGTTTTTTCTCTGAAATCGTTCAGTTCTTTTATACTTGCACTTTCCGCTTTTGCCATCATCCGATAAGTTAATTTATTGATGATACTGCCAAAGTTTTTTGCAGGTGAAATGGCCAAGTTGGGGAACTCAGAAATTGGAAATGTGATTGGCACCGGCGGTATGCTGATACAGGGGATTCTCAAAGCCATTGCCATATCAGCGGCACCAAAGGCTTTCGGATGATAGAGGATTACATCAGCACCCTGCGCTGCCTCCCAAAACTGGTCGAGGGTTTTCCTGAAGGCGGGGTTTACGACCTCCTTCATATATTTCACCGTTTTAAAAATATGCTTCATTCCATTGTTGAAGACGTCCTGGCCTTCTTTGGTTTGAAGCATTGCCATAAGGTCACTTTCCACTTCTGCATACTCAATGTCATTTTCTAATATGAATTTTTCAAAGGTCTTTCCGGTACAAATCACAGCGCTATGCCCAATTTTAACAGCTTGTTTTGCAAGTGCAACATAAGGTTGCACATCACCTCTTGAGCCTAAAGTAAAGATTGCTATTCTCATCTTGACGCCTCCTTATTGATAGGATGATTTTTTCAATAGATCCAGCCAAATCTTGTATTTTTTCATGATTTGGTCAGTATCCAAAGTCTCGTTATTTCTTAATTTATGCCGTAATAATCCTTCCAGAGAAAAGGACAGCATTTCAATCACATCCCCCGGATTGACATCCTCCTTGAACTTTGTAAAGTCGATGTTGTTCAGCCGGGTTTCTATGATTTCACCGGCATTTGTTCGTTTTATATCATTGATTACTTCCTGCACGCTCTCGTCCTGGGAACAGGTTGCAGTTACAAGAAAGTCCAATATATAAGGATTGTCTTTCAGCAAAGAACACTTTCTTTGGGTGATCATTTCCAGGGATTCAAAGAAATCGTGGGTATCAGCATACCCTGAAAGCTCAATATTCTCACGCATTATGTTTTCCGCATAAGTGTACAAATATCTAAAATATTCCAGCTTATTATGAAAATAATGAAACAGCAGCCCTTTTGAAATTCCGGCTTTTGCAGCAATCAATTCTGTGGAAGCTTTTTGATAGCCAAACTTGCCGAATACTTCAAAACCTGAATTAATCATTATATTTTGCTTTTCTTGTGTCAATTGATAAAATTTTTCATTCATTTTGCCATCCTCCATTGACTGTTTCGGTCAATATCTATAGTATATTCCGTTGACTATTTTTTACAAGGCCCTGCTCTATTTCTTTTAGCCCTAATTATCGGCGAACCAAACCGGAGGCAGGCATCACGATTAAAATGCAAAAAAATAGATTATGTGAAATTTTTAAATTCCATAATCTATTGTGTGAGATTATAACTGCTTATCGTATTTTAAAGACCTCATTCCGATAGTATTTCGGCTCCAGGGCATCCCAAAGCTCAGTCCTGAGATATTCGGGATAGACTCGTTCCAGTCCGAGGATTTCTTTTTTACTTAAGAAACGAGCTTCCCGCAGTACCTGATGATCTTCATCAAATTCCGGGTCTGCTCCCAGCCCAAGACTGCCACCTACCTTTTCTGCCAGAAAAAAGTTTACAAAACGCTGTCCTCTACTTTCGGAAACCTCCTCCACATGCCACAAAAGGCGGTTGACCCGCACCTCTAGTCCGGTTTCCTCAAAAACCTCGCGTACGGCCGCTTCTTCGGCATTCTCGCCGGCCTCGATGCCTCCACCGGGAACCATCCAGATCTCGTTTCCTTCATGGCTTTGCTTTACCATGAGAATTTTTCCCTCTTCATCGGGTATCACGACCCGTACTCCACCTGTCCACCCTTGCTTGCAAAAATTCTGTATCGCTACGTTGCTGCCAGCCTCAGGCTCGCTTGCGTATGTCTGTATACGCTTCCTTCGCCATCGTCCGGCGCGCCTTGCACTACAAAATTTTTCCCGCGCAAGCTTATTCTCTATTTTTTCATTCTTTTTCATCTTATCACCAGTGCTCCGATTATGCCTGCCAGTATGGTGAGCTTAATCGGGCCAACATTGAATTTGCCTGCCAATAGGATTGTACCGATAAATATGATGCAGGGCAATACATTTATATATTCTTTTGCATTTTCGATGAATCGAATCGAAAAAACCGGACCGTTGAAAATCGAATTTTCAGCCAGAAAGATCACTGCGGAAGCGATCAGTCCAACGGTAGCCGGCCTGATACCGCATAAAACCGCATTCAAGGATTTGCTCTCCTCAAATTTTTTCATAAAATGCATCACAGTCAAAACTAAAATAAAGGATGGCAGCGCAACACCGATGGTTGAGATAGCTGCTCCCCCAATGCCTGCATATTGGTAACCCACATAGGTTGCCGCATTCACTGCAATAGGTCCCGGCGTCACCTGGGATAAGGCCACCAATCTGGAAAATTCCGCTGCCGTCATAATGCCGAATTCCTGCACACTTTGGAAGATGAGAGGAAGCATGGCATACCCGCCGCCGAAGCTGAAAAGACCAATGCGGAAAAACATGATAAACAAATTGAAGATAGGCATCATGAGATCCCGCCTTTCTTTCGCCGGTATAAATACGCGGTCAGTCCGGCAAGCCCTCCAAACACAATTGCCCATATTGCACTGATCTCAGCAAATACGATAATCGCAAATGCCACGACCACGATAAAGCATTCCAGCTTGCCCTTTAAAATCTGTTTCCCCATTTTGTAGGCAGCGACCGATATCAGGGCGACGGAAGCGGCCTTGATCCCCTCGAAGGCGCCTAAAACATAAAGGTTATTCTCAATTTTGCCCAGAAAGAGAAGGATCACCACGATACTGATGAAGGCGGGGAGGATCACGCCCAATGCTGCTGCAATACTGCCGATGATGCCTTTTGTTCTATTGCCGATGTAGATTGCAGAGTTGATCGCCAGAACTCCTGGGAGGGACTGTCCGATCGCGAAGCAATCCGTGATCTCATCCTCGGTCATCCAACCTTTTTCTTCTACCGCCGCCTTTCGGATCAAGGGTAGCATGGCAAGGCCGCCACCAAAGGTAAAGCTGCCGATTTTTAGAAATGTGAAAAACAGATCCCAGATCAACTTCATCGTTTTCCGTTCTCTTACCATAATTCGTACTTTTATCCCGTTCTTTTATTTCTTTACCTTTTTCAGATGGATATCCTTCTTCATGCAGCTCAGGCGTAGGATCAGCGTGATTCCGAAGCAGGCATACAGCGCAACCGTAGTATTCCCTGAAATTTCACCGATTATAATAAAGCAAACCGCTCCGATGATCGAGGCCACCGCATAGATTTCCTTCCTGAAAACAAAAGGAATTTCTTTGGCGAATACATCTCTCAGGACGCCTCCTCCCGTACCGGTGAGAAGTGCGAGCGTTATGATTACAAAGGGCATTTCCAGACTGTTAAGAATGGCCATTTCTGCTCCGATGGCTGTAAATGCGGCCAGACCGATGGCGTCAAAGATCTGCAATATGTTTTTGTACAGAACGATTCTTTTATAAAAAATAATCACCAAAGCTGCCGATCCAATGCTGATGAGCACATACAGCGGATTTTCCAGCGCTACAGGCAGACTTTCATCAATCAGCACATCTCTGATGATGCCTCCGCCCACCGCCGTGATGATAGCAAAAAAAGAGATGCCGTAGTAATCGAGCTCCTTATCAATGGCCGCCAGAGCTCCGGACACTGCAAATGCCACGGTTCCGATGAGCTCTACGACTGAAATGAATTCCATATGATTCCCCTATCTTGATTAAATAGAACGCTGCGGCGAAAAGGCAGATACCCATGCGTTATATAAAAGCCATAGACCGGGAATTTTTTAGCTTGCCTGCTCGGCAGTGCCATTTCCCAATCTATGACCTCTATGTTCGTTATTTATTTAATTCAGAAGCAACATAAGCGATGGCTTGTGCCGCCGCGTCCTGTGCACTGATTTCCGAAAAGCTTGCATCTTTTCTCAGTTTATACTCAACGATGCCTTCTGCTGCTTTTTTGCCGACGGTAATCCTGATCGGGATCCCCAGGATATCCGCATCCTTGAATTTCACGCCGGGTCGTTCTTTTCTGTCGTCGATAAGCGCTTCCACACCGGCCTTGCGCAGTTCCTGATATATGGTCTCCGCCAAGGTCTCCTGCACTTCTTCCCCAGTATTGACGATGGTCACAATGGCATGGTATGGGGCGACGGACATCGGCCAAATGATTCCGTTGTCGTCATGATGCTGCTCCACAATCGCCGCCAGCGTTCTCGTCACACCGATCCCGTAGCAGCCCATGATGATAAGCTGGTCTTCCATGTTTTCATCTTTATAATAGGCTCCCATGGATTTGCTGTATTTTGTTCCGAGCTTGAAAACCTGACCGACCTCGATTCCTCTTGCAAGCTTCACAGGCAAGCCGCACACTGGGCACTTGTCTCCTGCTTTCATGAGCTTCAGGTCGGTTACGACATCACCCTTATAGTCTCTACCATAGTTGACATTGATGATATGATGGTCAACCTCGCATGCTCCCGCAACCAGATTTTTCTGATCAACCAGCTCGCTGTCAACAATGATCTTGCAGTCATGGAGCCCCGTCGGACCGGTAAAGCCACCCACACAGCCCGTTGCTGCCGCCATATCATTTTCATTTGCAAACTCGATGGCGTGCTCGGGGACATCCAGCGCGTTGATGAGCTTTGTCATATTCAGTTCTCTGTCTCCTCTGATGAAGGCAGCAACATATTCAAACACGTCCTCTGTCTCTCCGAAAACCTTAAAGAGAAGCGCCTTGATGGTCTTTTTCTGATCCACCTGCAGAAAGTTCGCCACGTCTTCTATGGTCTTCATTCCAGGTGTCACAACCTTTTCCATTGGCAGCTCCGCTTCCACATTCGGAACGTCGTCAACACAGATGGCTCTTTCTGTTGTCGCTGCCATATCGCATGCATCACAGTATGCGATTTCACTTTCTCCCACATCGGAAAGTGCGGTAAATTCATGGGAAGCACTGCCGCCGATGGCGCCTGAATCCGCTTCCACAGCTCTGTACACAAGGCCGCAACGGGTGAATATCTTTTCATAAGCATCGTACATCTCACGATAGCTATTGTCCAGACCTTCCCAATCCCTATCAAAGGAATACGCATCCTTCATGACGAATTCGCGGCTGCGCATCAGCCCGAATCTCGGTCGTTTTTCATCTCTGTATTTTGTCTGTATCTGGTAAAGATTGAGAGGCAGCTGACGGTAGGAGCTTACCTCGTTTCTTACAATATCGGTAAAGATTTCTTCATGGGTCGGCCCCAGACAGAATTCTCGTTCATTTCTATCCTTTAAACGCCACATTTCAGGTCCGTAAGCGTACCATCTGCCGGATTCCTGCCAGAGCTCCGCCGGCTGCAATGCCGACATGTGTATTTCCTGTCCACCCCTGTCATCCATTTCCTGACGAATGATTTCCTCTATCTTGCGGACGGATCGAAAGCCCAAGGGCATAAATCCGTAAACGCCGGATACCAGCTTTCGGATCATACCAGCTCTCAGCAGCCAGATATGACTGGGTATCTCCGCATCGGCGGGAACCTCTCTTAATGTTCTGATATACATTTTTGAAAGTCTCATAGATTGTTTCTCCTTATAATTCAAATCGGTCTTTATTCCTTCACTGACGCAGTCGTATCAAAACCGATGCCTGTGCTGCAATGCCCTCTTCTCTGCCACAGAATCCAAGGGTTTCGGTCGTTGTCCCTTTGATATTGATTCTGCATTCTTCAACACCCAGTGTTTCCGAGACGCATCGAATCATTTCCTGAATATAGGGCGCAATCTTCGGCCTCTGGGCAATGACGGTGGCATCGATATTTACGATCCTGCAACCGTTCTGTTCCAGGAGCTCCTTTACCTTCTTCAAAAGAAGCAGGCTGGATATGTTCCGATAGCTTTCGTCTTTGTCGGAAAAATGGCGTCCGATATCACCCAGTGCTGCAGCGCCAAGCAGTGCATCCATGATAGCATGCAGAAGTACGTCCGCATCGGAATGTCCGAGAAGCCCCTTCTCAAAAGGAAGCTCCACGCCTCCCAGAATCAGTTTTCTGCCCTCAACCAGGCGGTGAACGTCAAAGCCTGTGCCGGTGCGCAGCTCTTCCGTAGGCAGCGATTGTCCCACTGGTATCGCTTGCCCCGACTGCGCTGCTACAATTGCTTCTCCCACTGCCACATCTTCCTTTGTCGTGATCTTGATATTATTATAGTCACCTTTTACAAGATACACTTTTTCTCCCATTTTTTCAACTAAAACCGCATCATCGGTTCCGTAAAAATTCTCTTCAAATGCCTTCTGGTATGCCGTGATCAGAAGCTTCCGGCGAAAGCCCTGGGGCGTCTGTATGGCATAAAGTCTGCTCCGGTCCAGCGTATTGGTGAAAATCTCATCTTCCGCTGCTTTGATGGTGTCCTTGACCGGAACTGCCATTACCGCTGCTCCGTGGCTTACTGCGCTTTCAATCAAGGCATCGATGGCGGCATTCGTAACGAAGGGCCTTGCACCGTCATGCACCAGAACAAAATCCACATCTGCCGGAAGCACAGAAAGCGCAGCATAGACAGAATCCTGCCGTTCCGCGCCACCACTGACGATTTGCTTTATTTTACTATTGCGATATTCTTTTCTGGAGGTCTCCACGTAATCCTCATTAACGACAACGTAAATTTCGTCTGTAGAAGCATTTTGCACAAAGGCTTCTACAGCTCTGGTCAAGACCGGTTTTCCCATAATCTCCAGGTATTGTTTAGGAATGCCGCTGCCCATTCTGTTTCCAGAACCTGCAGCGGCAATAATTACAGCTATTTTTTTATTGTTGTACATACTACTTTACTTATCCTATTTTTTTGGTTTCGCAAATATCATTCTGCCTGCAGCGGTCTGCAATACACTGGTTACCGTAACGTTGATGGTCTGTCCGATATATCTTCTGCCTTCTTCAACAACGATCATCGTTCCATCGTCCAGATAGGCAACCGCTTGATTGGATTCCTTTCCTTCCTTCACCAGGAAGAGTGTCATATCCTCGCCGGGAAGCACGACAGGTTTTAGGGTATTGGCAAGCTCATTGATGTTCAATACTTCGACACCTTTGATCGTGGCAACCTTGTTCAGGTTGAAGTCGTTGGTTACGACTTTTCCATTCATGATCTGAGCAAGCTTCAGCAGCTTGACATCCACCTCTGGAATTTCTTCCAATGATTTTTCCGAATTGGTATTATAGATTTCGATTCCATATTCGCTCTGGATACGGTTCAAAATATCCAGCCCTCTTCGTCCCCGATTTCTCTTCAATCCATCGGAGGAGTCGGCGATATGCCTCAGTTCCACCAATACAAACTCAGGAATTACAATATTTCCCTCAATAAATCCCGTTTTCATAATATCTGCGATTCTGCCGTCGATGATTACGCTGGTATCCAGAATCTTTGGTGTAGCATCACCGGATTTACTTTTACTTTTCGGATTTCCACCCTTTTTGGCTGATAGCCATACCGGCAGGATATCCTTCCCTTTCCTTGTAGCAACCAGTATCCCCAGATATCCCAAAAAGATATAGGTAAATGCGGAAAGAATCGTTCCAATGAAGAAGACATCGATTCCGCTGTAGATCTGGCTGATTAAAAATGCAATGACAAGGCCGATGATCAGTCCAAAGGTGCCGGTGACAATTTCATTGGTCGGCACCTTCTGCAAATCCGTTTCAATGTTCTTCGCAAGCTTTTGTCCGTGCCGTCCAAATACCGGGGTTAATAAATAAAATATAAGTCCGAAAATGAGTGCGCAGCTGATCGCTGCAATAAATTGTTGTGTTTCCGTAGCAAGGATCTTGTCCGAAAGCTCCGTGCTTTTGATCAGAAACCTTAATAATAAGAAAATCCCGTATCCGAACAGTACTCCGACTAAGCTCAAGATGACTCGTAATAGTTTTTTTATCATTAACTCTTCTACCTCCCCTTTCTTTATTCAATTTTTTCTGTCAAACACATTCGGTTATGTGGCTATTTAATAGATGAATTTATGATTTTTTCAGCAGTATCCTGATCAATATCCTTAACCAGAATAATCTCACTGATCAAAATCTGCTTTGCATTTGACAACATTTTTTTCTCTCCGGTGGAAAGCTTTTTATCTTTATCCGTGCGCATCAGATTTCGGACTACCTCCGCCACATTAAAAATATCCCCTGTTTTTAGCTTCTCCATGTTTTCACGGTATCTTCTGTTCCAATTGTTTGACATTTCAGTGGAGTCCGCGCTTAAAACGCCAATAACCTCATTCACTTCTTCCACAGAAATAATAGCCCTAACGCCAACCTCTTGACAGCTTTCAATAGGGATCATGATCTTCATATCACCGCATGGAACTCTTAAGATGTAATAATTCCTAATTTCGCCAAGAATCTGTTTCTCTTCGATTTCCTCGATGATCCCAGCGCCGTGCATAGGATACACGATTCTATCTCCTATGATAAACATGGTCATAGCCCTCCAGTCTTCTCTATAAGTATAAGCCAAAACAAAAGGAACTGTCAAGCAAACAATTTTTTAGTCTATCACATTGATTTTTGTGTGTCAATAAATTTTTAGGGTCAAGATGCATATTCTGTGTTTATTATTTTTATAAATAATAAACACACAAAGTAACCATCTCCATAACCTGCAGCCATACGCCTTATTCGGCGATAAGGATTGGGCTACTTTTGAATATCTCTTTTCTAGAAAAAGATGAATTGCTTTCAAATTGTATAAATTTGTATAAAGTAGCTAACTTCTACTGTTAAAATACAATAAATTGACCAAAATTGCTTGCCATATTCTCAACATGTGATAAAATGATATCATTATGTGAGAATACAAATAACAATTTTGTACATTGATACAATATGTCTTAGGAGGGTAAAAATGATGTCACAATTAAAGGGAGCTTGCCTGATCGGCCAGTCCGGAGGACCGACTTCGGTTATTAATGCCAGTGCGCTCGGCTGTATCGAGGCCGCTCTGAAATCTGAAAACGTTACACGTGTTTATGGTGCCGCCCATGGGATCAGAGGCGTATTGGACGATTGTCTTTACGATATGAATCAGGAGGATCCGAAAGAACTTGCACTGATGAAGATTACCCCGTCATCCGTATTGGGAACCTGCAGATACAAACTGAAGGATTTTAATGTGGATGATACAGATTACAAGCGTATTCTGGAAATCTTCAAAAAATATAACATCCGTTATTTCTTCTATAACGGCGGAAATGATTCCATGGACACCTGCAATAAAATCAGTCAGTTTATGGCCAAAAACGATTATGAAATCAGGGTAATGGGCATTCCCAAGACCATCGACAACGATCTGGCGCTTACGGATCATTGTCCCGGTTATGGAAGCGCAGCCAAGTATATTGCGACCTCCTGCATGGAGATTTACCGTGACGCGAAGGTTTACGGTACAGGATCAATTACAGTGCTTGAAATCATGGGAAGAAATGCCGGCTGGCTGACCGCAGCCTCCGCTATCGCAACCTACAAAGGCATGGGTCCGGACCTGATCTATCTGCCCGAGGTACCATTTCATCTAGATACATTCATCGCGGATATCACTAGAGTTTACGAGGAGAAGGGGGATGTTCTTGTCGCTGTATCCGAAGGGATCGTTGATGAAAACGGCAGATATATCTCCGAGATTCTTTCCGAAAACCAAAAGGCGAAGGATGCCTTTGGACATGTGCAGATGGGCGGATTGGCTTCGACTCTTGCCAACTATGCAAACAGCAAGATCAAGGCAAAGGTAAGAGGCATTGAATTTGGAATCATCCAGCGCTGCGCAGCTCACATCGCATCCGAAACCGACGCAAACGAGGCTTATATGGCAGGAGAAGCAGCCTTTAAAGCGGCGGAAGCCGGCGAAACAGACA
>Ga0366800_1116_pt1 | contig 10693 bp, 8 predicted proteins | sample BONcelN113001E14_FD_207034 | JGI IMG/M metagenome (GOLD analysis project Ga0366800, IMG submission 207034) | Enriched cells from coal bed in the Powder River Basin, Montana, United States - BONCAT cells N11 rep3 HSBNCT.N11.300.1.E14 ...
CGCCGAATCCTGTGCGACAGGCTGGGAAAAATCATTGAAGATGGGGAGTACCCCAACGATCTTGCGGCAATGGGTAAGATGATTCGAAATATCTGTTATCATAACGCTGTGACCTATTTTGGCCTAAATGCAGGGGGAATTCAAAAATGAAACTGAATAAAGCGAGTTTGCAGGATGTCAGCGTGTGGAAGTCTGCGGACGTCACCCTTCCGCAATTTGATATTGATACCATGGTGCAGGCAACAAAACAGGCTCCGATCTGGGTGCATTTTGGGGCGGGAAATATTTTTCGAGGATTTATAGCCCGGCTGCAGCAGCAGCTATTGAATAAAGGACTTGCCCAAAGCGGTGTAATTGCTGCGGACACATTTGATTATGATATCATAAATGCGATTTATGCGCCTCATGATAATCTCACTTTACTGGTCAGCCTTAATCCGGACGGAAGCACGGATCGAGAAGTCGTAGCGAGCATCGCTGACAGCATCCGTGCTGACAGTGCCGACTCCGAAGAAATGGCGAAACTGACCGCTGTTTTTGAAAATCCGAGTTTGCAGATAGTAAGTTTCACGATCACTGAAAAGGGATACGCGCTGGCTGACCTTCAGGGCAAATATTTCCCTGTTGTGGAAGCCGATATTAAGAACGGCCCAACGGGCGCGCGTCACGCAATGAGCGTTGTCACCGGGCTGATGCTCGCGCGTTACCGCTCAGGCGCCGCGCCCTTGGCCTTGGCCAGCATGGACAATTGCAGCCATAACGGAGAAAAGTTGCGCTCTGCGGTTCTTGATATTGCAAAAGCGTGGCGGGAAAACGGATTTGCAGACGACGGGTTTGTTACCTATTTGGAAGATGATACAAAGGTAACGTTTCCCTGGAGCATGATCGATAAGATCACACCTCGTCCTTCTGAAATTGTTGAAAGATCTCTTGCCGATTCCGGTATAGAGGGTATGGCGCCAATCATTACAAGCAAAAATACATTTATCGCGCCGTTCGTCAATGCTGAAGTGCCGCAGTACCTTGTGATAGAAGACACGTTCCCGAACGGCCGCCCGCCGCTCGAGGAAGCGGGTGTCTATTTTACAGACCGTGAAACGGTCAACAATACCGAGCGCATGAAGGTGACGACATGCCTGAACCCGCTGCATACTGCGCTGGCTGTGTACGGCTGCCTGCTGGGCTATACAAGTATCGCCGCCGAAATGCTGGACGCCGACCTCAAGGCTTTGGTATCGCATATCGGTTACGATGAGGGGATGCCTGTTGTGGTGGATCCCGGTATCCTCAGCCCGATGGATTTTATCCGCGAGGTAATCGATCAGCGGCTGCCGAATCCCTTTATCCCCGACGCTCCGCAGCGCATAGCAACCGACACAAGCCAGAAGATCGCAATCCGCTTCGGGGAGACCATCAAATCTTATATCGCGCGGGGCAGTTTGGATGTTATGGAATTGAAGTACATTCCGCTCGCGATTGCCGGATGGCTGCGTTATCTGCTGGCTGTTGATGATAAGAACGAACCAATGGCGGTAAGCAGCGACCCAATGCTGCACGAGCTTCAATCCCAGCTTGCGGGTATTGCAGTCGGCAATCCAAAAACTTATCATGGCCAGCTAAAGCCGATTTTGTCGAACTCCGTGCTGTTTGCTACAGATTTGTGCAAAGCAGGGCTAGGTGATAAAATCGAGGCAATGTTTTGCGAAATGATTGCCGGCCCCGGCGCGGTGCGTGCCACATTAAAAAAGTATTTGTAAATTAATAAGCGAATCTCAATTTACCCCCCGCATAGACACTGAGTCGATGCGGGGGGTAAATTCATATTAAATTATTTTAAGGAAAATAATAAATTATTGTATTACTAGGATTGTAATAATATGGGAAAGGTTATAGAATAAATTTATATTCAAATACCGCTTGAATATCCCCAAAAGTGCTTCCGAGTATTTCAGTTATTTCATATTAAAGTCAATTACGGTTCAAAACCTTCGGCGCGCGCACGCGCTTTTAAGGTGAATTTTGTTTTCAAACTGAGAACAAAATTGACTTTGCATATTATTGATTTAGGATCATTGAAAATATGACAATATGAATGAGGAGTTTTAACATGGCCACAACAAGACGGCGTTTCGGCGACAGGAAAGACGGCAGAAAATTACGAACTCTGGCTCCTTATAATACGGTTTCACCTTATATCATGGTCTCACGCAACGATTCCCAGAATTATCTGGCCGATAAATTTGAAACGTCGGCAGTGGATAAGTATGTCCAGCAGAAGCGCGGCAGCGGGCTGGAGGGCTTTGGAATCCTGCATGTTATTCTTGCGGCCTATGTGCGAATGGTGTCCCAAAGGCCCGGCATCAATCGGTTTATCGCCGGTCAAAAGATCTACGCCAGACCGAAGATTGTAATCAATATGGTTGTGAAGAAAAGACTCCGTGCAGACGATATCGATACTGTTATCAAAATAGTATTTGATCAGTCCGACACTGCGGAAGATGTTTATCGCCGCTTTCATGCTGCAAGGGCAAAGGCATTCGAGAATGAAGAAAATGCCTTTGACGGAACAGCCAGAATTTTAAATTACATACCCGGACTGGTCAAAAAGTTTGCAGTCTGGTTTTTAAAACTGTTGGATTACTTTGGTTTGCTTCCAATGGCCTTAATAAACGTCAGTCCTTTTCATGGCTCAATGTTTATCACATCGATGGGGTCACTGGGTATTCCGCCTATTTATCATCATCTGTACAATTTCGGCAATGTTCCCGTCTTTCTGGCTTTCGGCGCCAAAAGGTCTGAAAATCAAATGAATGACACGGGCAAGGTCGTGAAGAAGAAATACATTGATTTTACCTTTGTAACGGACGAACGCATCTGCGATGGTTTTTATTTTGCTTCCGGGTTGAAACTGTTCCGTTCTTACCTCGCGAATCCTTCTATATTGGATATTCCGCCGCAGGAAGTTATCAGTGATGTCGATTAAATTACATCTTTTCAATAATTCATGGGGATTATATATGGAAGAGAGTTGGTGCTTGCAATGTTGTTTCAGAAAAAAATACTTCTGATTGACGACAGCTATTTTTTCACCAAGAGCATTACGGCAACTTTAACTGCTGCGGACTATGACGTAATACATTCGGTTACAGGTGAGGACGGATTGCGAAAGGTAAGAGAAGAAAAGCCGGACTTGGTATTACTTGATGTGGTCATGCCGGATATTGACGGATTTGAGGTATGCCGTATCTTAAGGGAATCCGAAAGTAACAATTTAATGCCGATTATCATGCTGACCTCGCAGAACAATGAAGAAGATAAGCTGGTAGGGCTGGAATTAGGAGCAGATGACTATATTACAAAACCCTTCAATAACAGGGAAATGTTAAGCAGAATCAAAAACACACTAAGAAGAATTGACAGGAACAGGGGAGCAAATCCTTTAACCGGACTGCAGGGTAATTTGCAGATTCAGGCTGAAATAAACTCCAGAATTGTAAAAGACCTGCCGTTTGCGGTTATTTATGCCGATTTGGATAATTTCAAAGCTTATAATGATGTTTACGGCTTTGCCCAAGGAGATATCGCCATTAAACTGCTTGCGGATATTTTATCCGACCAAGTTCGTGATCGTGGGAACAAAAATGATTTTATCGGGCATATTGGCGGGGATGACTTTGTATTAATCACCTCAGTCGAAAATGCCGAAGCAATATGCAGGGGAATCATTGATGAGTTCGATCAGCGCGTTCGCGAGCTTTACAGAGATGAAGACCGCGAAGCGGGGTTTATCTCTGCCTTAGACCGCAGGGGGGAACGGGTTGAGACACCAATCATGTCTATATCACTGGCGATCATTACAAATGAATATCGCCATTTTCAAACTTATCTTCAGGTAGCTGAAATTGCCGCGGAATTAAAGAAAAAGGCAAAGTCGCTGCAAGGGAGCAACTTTGTTAAGGACCTGCGCAGACAGTAACTGATTGATGACACAGTAAACCCGCATGGCCGCCGGCTTTGCGGGTTTTACTTGTGCAAGAGTTTATCCTAACGGATTATTGCGATAAGTGCCATGATACTGCACTTGACAAGTTAGCCGCAATAACGCTATGATAATTTAATCCGACGTCCTGCGAAGGGTTTAACTCATGGGAGGTGTATCGATGGATTATAAAAAAACGGTATTATCACAGAAAATCATAATAAACCAAATCATATCAGTTCATTATTTTGAATATACAAATAAGTTTTTCTTTCCCGGCGAAGCCCATGATTTTTGGGAATTTCTTTACGTCGATAAGGGTGAAATTACGGTCACTGCCGGGACAAACGTCACCCAGCTGAAACAGGGAAATATTATCTTCCACAAACCGATGGAGTTTCACAGCCTTCGCGCAAACGGTATCGACGCACCAAATTTGGTTGTCATATCTTTTGAAAGTATATCAAAGTCAATGAGCTATTTTGAAAACGCACAATTTTGTATCGGAGACGAAGAGCGCGATTTGATTTCTAAAGTGATTTTAGAAGCACGGAATGCATTTTCCTCCCCGCTGGACGAGCCTCATCTGTTATATTTAAAAAGGCGCAATGAAAAGACTGCTTTTGGCTGTGAACAGCTGATCAAGCTGCATCTGGAGGAACTGTTCATTAAAATCATCAGAAAAAATGAAAAACAGAATAATACAAATAAAACAACAACCTCGTTTCAAGAACAGTCCCGTTTGGATTTAGTAAACCGCACGATTCTGTATATGGAACAAAACCTGAGGAAGAACTTAAATATTGAAGATATTTGCACAGAAACCCACATTGGGCGCTCCCGTTTACAAAAACTGTTCCGTAATAAAATTGGCTGCGGAATGATGCAGTATTTTACACAGATGAAAATTGAAGTGGCAAAGCAATTGATTCGGGAAGGTCAAAAGAATTTTTCCGAAATAGCGGAGCACTTGGGGTATTCCTCGGTTTATTATTTTTCCCGCAGCTTCAAACGGGTTACAGATATGTCGCCCACACAGTACAGCGCATCCGTTCAGTCACGTATACAATTGCCCAGCTTGAATTTTTTGCCGCATTCGTCCTATTAAAATAATCACCAATACACAATCGGACAAATAAGATGAACAATTTGGTATTTGATTCATACTGAGTTTGTTCCATAATATAAATGAAAATAATTGCGGCGGAGGTAATCATGAAAGAGCCAATTTTGTTGGTCCTGTCGGCGGGAATCGGAAGCCGGTACGGAGGATTAAAGCAGATAGACCCAATCGGAAAGCATGGGGAAATTATCATTGATTTTTCCCTTTATGATGCATTGCGGGCAGGTTTTAAGCGGGTAATTTTTATCATTACTAAGAACATCGAGACGGATTTTAAAGCTGCCGTCGGCGACCAGATTTCCGAAATTATGGAAGTACGATATGCGTATCAGCAAATAGACGACTTGCCGGGCGGTTTTTCTGTTCCGGACGGCCGAACAAAGCCGTGGGGAACAGGTCATGCTGTGCTTACTTGCCGCGGACTGATTGACGCTCCGTTTGCAGTAATTAATGCGGATGATTATTACGGTAGGGAAGCGTTTCAGAAAATTTACAAATTTCTTCGTACTGTCAAGGAGGGCACCCCGTATCAATTCGGAATGGTCGGTTATACTTTGGAGAACACTTTGACGGACAATGGTTTTGTTGCGCGTGGCGTCTGCACGGTGCAAGACGGAATTCTCACCGACATTGTGGAGCGCACCCATATTGAAAAACGATCAGGATGTGCCCAGTACACTTTAGACGGCGAAAACTGGGTTACGATTCCCTCTCATTCTGTAGTATCAATGAATCTTTGGGGATTTACACCCGGTCTGATAACGGAGCTTCGGGAGCATTTCCCGGCATTTTTGGGAAATGCTATCTTACAAAATCCGCTGAAAGCAGAATACTTTCTGCCAACCGTTGTGAATGAGTTAATCCAAAATGGAAAAGCTTCTGTGCGGGTACTCACTTCCAATGATAAATGGTATGGCGTAACATACAAACTTGATAAACCCGTTGTCCAAAAAGCAATTGCCGACATGATTGCTGCCGGTACATATCCCGAAACGTTATGGGAATAAAACCGCCTTAAAAAAAGTTACCGCCCAACAGCGAATCTCTTCGCTGTTGGGCGGTAACTTTTTCAGGGGGTTAGAAAATATGATTGGATTCAAAGTAGTCCGAAAGTTCCTGAGCACTTTGGAACAAATGCCCGTTTAAGCCTGCCTTTATAGCTCCGTCAATATTAACCTGCAAATCATCGATAAAAATGCACTCGCTGTTCTTCAGGTCGTATCTGCTGCACAGGCAATCGAAAATCGCGGTATCCGGTTTTACCAGCCTTTCTTTCGCTGAAATGATAAATCCGTCAAAACAATGAAACATTTCAACTTTATCCCGATACTGAAAAAATCTGATACTGGTATTGGAGAGAAGATAAATTCTAAAACCTTTTTCTTTCAGTCTTTTTACGATTTCCGGCATACCCTCCATTGGCGTTAGGTCGGAATGCCAGTTGTCCATTGATTTCTGCACATAGCTTGCATACTGGGGAATCCTGGCGCTTACCTGTTTAACGGCGTCTTCCTCCGAAATGGTTCCGGCGTCCAGCTCCTCCCATTCTTTCGAATTGAAAAGCTCCTTCAGAACGGCCTGAGCAATTACTTCATCCTGCGTGATGGTTTTCATGTAGTCCTGCGGAGTGTAGGACAGAAGGACATTTCCCATATCAAATACTACATTTTTTATCATTATCATACCTGCCTAATTCAATTTTTCTCGGAATTCTTTTGGAGTAACTCCGACCAGTTTTTTAAATATTGCACTGAAATAACGCTGATCCTTATATCCGATCAGGTTGGCGACCTCATAGATTTTTCCATCCGGCCGCCTTAAAAGTTCACAAGCCTTTTTAATTCTGTAATAGGTAAGGTAATCGCCGAAAGTTTGGCCAACCGTGGTTTTAAACAAGCGGCTCAAATAGCTTTCACTGATGAAAAGACTGTCCGCAACACTTTTCACACTGATATCCTTCTGATAATTCTGGCTGATATGCCGTACTGCGCGTGTGACATAGTCGTCGCCTTTTCCCTCATCAAACATGTACTCTTTGAAAAGCATCACGCGGCTGTCTGAGATATCATCCATTTTATTCTGTATTTTATCAATTCTAAGCTTATCGCGTACCGCCTCACAGGTATTCAGAAGCGCGCGGTCAAGGTCTTCGTCGTCTATCGGCTTAGTCAGAAAATCACGGACGCCCAGTTTTACCGCCTGACGTGCATATTCGAACTCACTATAGCCCGAAATAATAATAAATTCCGGCTTCAGTCCGTCGGATTTCGCCTGTTTAATCATTCCGATTCCGTCAAGCCCCGGCATGCGCACATCCGTGATTACAATATCCGGCTTCAGCCTCGCAATTGCATTCATTCCTTCGAGTCCGTTGGATGCTTCCCCAACTACTTCACAGCCGTACTTTTGCCAGTCTGTCGTAAGAATCAGGCCTTTTTTTACCAAAGTTTCATCTTCTACAACAATAATCTTAATCATGGTTTGGCAGCTCCCCTTCCTCATCCGTAAGCGGGGTATTGGAGAACGGCATTGTAATGTACGTTATCGTGCCAATGTTTTCTGCGCTTTTGATCTCTAGCCCATATTCTTCGCCGTAATACAATTTAATCCGTTTATTCACATTGGCAATGCCAATGCTGTCATCGTTCGGTGCTTGTGTCAGTTTACGAATCCGGTCCAGTTTTTCCCCGGGGATTCCCACACCGTCGTCTTTCACTTCAAAAATAATCTTATTTTCTTCATGCCAGCCTTTGATCATCAGATGTGCCTTTCCGACTTTATCCTCAATGCCGTGAATAATCGCGTTTTCTACAATCGGCTGAATAATAAATTTAGGAACCACACAGTCCAAAATGCTTTCCTCTATCTGGATATCAACATCAAACTTATCGCTGTACCGTACTTTTTGAATGGCAAGGTAATTTCCGATCAGACTGATTTCTTCCGAGATGAGCACGGAATCCTTTTGATTGCGGATACTGTTTTTTAGCAGTTTACCAAGCTGTGAAACGATCAGTACAATGTCGTCCACACCGTTGAGCTTCGCAAGCCACTTGATGGAGTCAAGTGTATTATAGAGGAAATGCGGATTGATCTGTGCGTACAGAGCCTTTAGTTCTGCCAGCCGTAATCGATTCTGCTTTTCCAAGTTGGTCGCAAAGAGCTCGTTCAGGTTGTCAAGCATTGAATTCAGACTTTTGCCTATGTACCCGAATTCATCATTGTTTTTAAGCGAGACACGTGCATGAGTATCTCCGTCCTGAACTTTGTTCATTGTACGCACAATCGCGTTCAGCGGCTTAGTCAGGCTCCGTATAATGATAGGGGACAGAACTAAACACAGTAAAATCGCGGCCATAGCAACCGCAAAGGTAGTAACCATAATGTAATTGCTGTTAATTACTACCAAATCAACAGGGATAGACGATATTACCCGAAGCGGATATTCACCTTTTGTCGTATTCCAAGTGATAAATCGCTGCGGATCTTTCAAGTAAAGCTTTCTGGTTTGTTCTGAGGAAGTCATTTGATTTCGAAATTCTTTATTCAAAAAGGTTTCGTTCAAAGCAATGAAATTCTCATCGTACAGAAGGTAATTGTTTTCGTCCACAATCGTGTAACGAATGGGGAGTGAAACGTTGACCGCATCAAGAGCTGTTTGAAAAACATCCGCGGGGATATCAATAATCGCATACGCGACGATTTCTCCGTGCTGCTTAATGCTGTGCGCGACTGCCATGGAATAACTTTTTCCGGTCTGTGAAACATATCGGTTCGAATAGGTAACCGTATCGTCCGTTAAGTTGATTTTGCGGAAAACGCCCCAATCACTGTGGTTCTTTAAAGTATAAACCTCCGGTATTACAGAGGTTGAAATTTGGAACGTTCCGTCTGCCTTAATTACATGCATTGCAACTTTCGTGGACTTACCCGCAAGCAGGATATACATTTTTTGATAAATACTGGTACGGCTGCTTTCTGTAACTTGATTTGTGCTGATCATATTGATAATTTCATTGTCCGTGCAAAAATAGGAAAGAGCGGACTTGTATTCCCCAACGGTGCGTTCCAGGCTTGATGTGGCATTGTTGACGGTATTCATAGCCTGATACTCAACATTGCGCATGGAAACGTTTGATGAAATGATGTAAGTGAGTGTTCCAAGCAAAGCTACAGGAACAATGCTGATTACTGCAAAACAGATAAAGAGCTTTGCAAAAAAGCTGATTTTACTTTTCTTTTCAGAACGCATATCATCACCATCCATCAGTTAACTGTGTGTTTTATTAATTATACTATAGCTTTAAGTCGGCAGTCGATACAATTGCAAGAGGGGAGCAGGCAGTATTGCCTGTTCCCTCTATAAAGCATTGGAATTTCGATGATAGTTTTTTATACGACGGAAACCTTACCCTTGCTCACCCAGTTGAACAGCAGCAGCGACAGAATGGTGGCAACTGTTAAAATGGAAGCCAAAGCCGCGGCTGTGCCGAAGCTCGAACGAACAACCTCCGTGTAAATTGCCACTGAAATAGTCGCTGTTTTTCCGCTGTACAGCATAACACTTGAGCTAAGTTCATTAATGGTGGTAATCCAGCTTAATATTGCACCGGACAGCACGCCGGGTGCCATCATACGCGCAGTAATCTTGAAGAAGGTACGCATCGGCGACACCCCAAGGTTAATCGAGGCTTCCTCAATACTGGGGTCTATTTGGTATAGAAGAGCGCTGCTGGAACGAATCGTATACGGCATTTTTCTTATTACATATGCGATAATCATAATTGCGGCTGTCCCTGACAGCATCAGCGGGGGTTTGTTAAAGGCGACCAGCATGCTGATACCTAAAACAGCGCCCGGAATAACATATGGGAACATCAGGAGCAGGTCCAGCGCGCCGCTGATTTTGCTTTTCTTTTTTACAACAAGGTACGATAAGAGCATACCAAAAATTATGATAATAATAATTGCGATAATGGAGTATGAAAAGGTATTCATAATATTTTTGGAAAGTTTATAGAAGATCTTTTCGTAGCTTTCCAGACTGAATCCCTTCACAAAAATAGGCCCGCTTGTTTTCACGAAGGAGGTTATCACAACAACAATCTGCGGCAAAAAGGCGATAAATGCAACAAGCATGCAGACAGCGGTCAGAAGGAACTTCTTGCCCTTTGAAACTTCTTCCACAACGGGAGGCCGCATGGATGTCATTGTGTAGCTTTTGCGTGAAACCACATATCTTTGAATCAACAGTACAGCGGTGGAGCAGCAAATAATAATAACACTGAGTGCGCCCGCCATGTTGGCGTTGCCGCCCATTTCGCTCATGTATTCCTCGTAAACTAAAACAGGAAGAACTTTATAGCCTTCCCCAATCAGCATCGGGGTCCCAAAATCAGCCAAGGAAGACATGAACACCATAATTGCACCGGCTGCCAAAGTCGGCATAATAACAGGCATGGTAATGGTGAGGATTCTCCTCAGTTTACTGGAGCCAAGGTTTTCGGCGGCTTCCTCCAGGGAGCGGTCAATGCTCGACATTGCTCCGGAAACGTACAAATAAACATAAGGGAAAAACTTCAGGGTAAACA
>Ga0366800_1095_pt2 | contig 10673 bp, 10 predicted proteins | sample BONcelN113001E14_FD_207034 | JGI IMG/M metagenome (GOLD analysis project Ga0366800, IMG submission 207034) | Enriched cells from coal bed in the Powder River Basin, Montana, United States - BONCAT cells N11 rep3 HSBNCT.N11.300.1.E14 ...
GTGTAGAAATCCGTATACCTGAACCGTAATATTATTTTTCTATAAAATAATGAATGCAAAGGTTTTTAAGGAGGCAAATAAAAATGCATCAAGTGAGAGTGCGCGAAATGTTAGGTTTTTTCGAAAATGAGCTGACCAATAATATATTGTCTTTTTGGATCCCACGATGTGAGGACAAGGTAAATGGCGGGTACTTCAACTGTTTTGACAACCAGGGCGTCCATCTTGTGAGCCAAGACAAGTACACATGGAGTCAGGGCCGTTTTGTATGGATTTTTTCAAAGCTTGCGTCCATGGAGGGCAGCACCTTTAAAAAAGCACTGCAAAAACAGTTCCTGATGCTGGCAAAAAGCGGGAGGGATTTTTTGATGGCGCACTGCCTGATTGGAAATAACGATTGGCGTTGCGTTTTCCTGATGGACGAAACAGGTAGACCGAAGCATGTGGATGGATGGGAACAGATGGATATGAGTATTTATGCAGATTGTTTTGTAGCGGCTGGGCTTGGCAAATACGCAGAAGTTGCGTTCGATAGGGATGCATATGATTTTACCAAAAAACTGTACCTTTCTATCCTTGGACGGGTGCGCCAGAGAACGTTCAACACGTTGCCCTATCCGCTTTCTCAGAAGTACCGGGCTCACGGCATACCAATGATCTTATCCAACACAACAAAAGAGCTTTGCGGTGCAGCAGCACGGTTCGATCCCAGCTTCACTCCGGAACTTAAAGAAAATATCAAACATTTTACTGACGATATCCTTACCAACTTTGTTGACGAAAACAATGTGTTGCATGAAATCATCACATATGACAATAAGCCGGTAGATGGTATTTTTGGCGCCCACGCCAATCCCGGACATACGATTGAGGACATGTGGTTTATGATGGATGCATCCGATATTCTGGAAGACCCGTCCTATATCCCCAAAATCGCAGCTATTACCAAGAAAACGCTGGAAATTGGATGGGACTACGAGATGGGCGGAATTCTCCACTTTTGCTCCCCTGAAGGCGGAGAACCCACAGGAGATGGCGGAGATGCAAAAGACGAGCCGATGTTTGGACAATTGATAAATGGCTGGAGCGAAAAGCTATGGTGGCCCCACTCCGAGGCGCTATACACCACCCTGATATGCTGGCAGCGTACCGGCGACAAGTGCTTTCTAGACTGGTATAAAAAGGTGTTTGATTACACCTTTACCACCTTCCCGAATCCGGACAGAGAAATCCGCGAGTGGATCCAAATCTGCAGCAGGAACGGCTTACCACAGGATAAGATAGTCGCGCTGCCCGTCAAGGATCCATATCACATTATGCGTAGTTACATCCTTATCATCGAGTCATTATACAAAAACACTTTCTTGTAAAGTCAAATAGTATAAACAAAACTTATGTATACTTGTGAATGAGGTCCATGTCCATAATATAAAACACCTTCACTAAGCATAACATCCAGTACTTCGTAACAAAGAAATATTTTAAGCTTTAATATCCTTCTCGACAGTCAAAGATTTTACCATCTCAGGAAGCCTGTAAGTCCTCAAAACATCAGACTTTTCCTGTACCTGCCGAATAAATCGGGTTATGTATGAATATGGTTTTTGATCATAATGCGAAAAATATTCAGCCTTAAATACCCAACTACCGTTGCCTCCGATACAATGGATTTTATCGGTGTCTTCAAAAACGAAAGGTTCGTGATTGCATCTCCCTTTGTAAAGAACAGGGACAGCATTTGGATAATCCCCATGGCGATACAATTGAGCATCAAATAGCCCTCTATCGCTTTCACGGTTAACAGGAATACTCTTATTAGAGCATCTTAATTAAGATAAATATCTTTACCCCTTATACCCATTCTCCTCGGCATGCCCCAGAAGATACAGAAAAGCATAAGCAGGAATTTTGTAAATAGGTACCTTGTTTTATATAGCAATATACCGTAAGAGTCAGAGGTCTTTGTTTCCACAATAGCCGCAAGTACCTTATCCTTTTCACTGTTTGCCAATTCTATAATGGCATCGTCATGCTTTATTACCGGGTTCTCCCGGTATTTAACCTCAGCAAGAATTCTTCCGGTCGGATAATCTACCACAACATCAATTTCCTTAGGCACCTGCCCGGACTTACGGTAATAACCTACACTTGCATGTGAGGGATAGTAGAACGAAGCCGGTGCTTATATACTGCCTCAGCAACAAGCCGCATCTCAGCAGGATTGGAAATATGTTTTTATTTTATTGCTATTGAATACATTTATCAATATGAATGCTAGTAAAGGGATTCTTGTATAGTATAATAAAACTTTAATAATAAAAAGCCTTATCTCCCAAACACAAACATGCTTGCAGGAATTAGCTCCTCGTACACATGGTACTCGCAATAATATCCCAAAGCCGTTCTCTAAGCTGCTCTTGATAAGAATCGTAATTAGTTGCCACTCCAATTATATGGCTTGTGCAAAATACTGTCAATTATATTAAATCTATAAAGTTAATTAGCCATCATACCCGGAAGCCTGACTGACAAAACACCTAATCCATTCCCTTACTGAAATTCCTTAAAGCCCATGGCCTCCCAGGCTTGCTTTGTAATTGTATTGGTCACAGGAAGATTTTCTGCCCGTTGAAAACGGTGCAGGGCATTTTTTAGTTCCTCCTCATATATTCCGCTGACCCAGCCTTTGAAAAAGCCCAGCCCCTTTAACCTTTCCTGAATTGCATATACATCAGCACCCCTGTCACCGGGGTATATCTGTGCAAATGCCTGCCCGAAAGGACCGAAGCTGCCGTTCACTATAATTACAGGGGTTCCGTACGGTACTATATCATATAATTCAGCAACCTCATCATTTTTCATCCTTATACACCCCTGGCTGTCTGCTATTCCCATGGCGTCACCAGGGAGCGAGCCATGTATGCCGTACTTGCCCCAGGGTGCGTTGATCCCCATCCAACTGCCGCCGAAGCCTTCGCCCCAATTATCCTTTTCTACGATCTTCCACATCCCCAGAGGCGATGGCAGGCCTGATTTGCCGGATACAATGAGATAATTCTTTATGCACTTACCATTCTGAAGCAAATACAATGTCTTGTCCTCTACTTCAATATATATTAAATATTCCTGGCTCTTGGATTTTGATAAAGCAGTAGTATTACACCGCTCCGTATCGAATGTATAATCAAGGACAATTTGAAATATCGACAAAATTGATAAAGAAATTAAGAACATGACGCAAATAAATTTTCTGTTCACAATACACCTCCGGACACTTTCAAATAAATATACATGAGCATCAAGCCCCATTTAGGAGTACTGAAAATATTACTTCCCGTTTTTCTGAAAATGACGGCCGCAATGGACAGCATTTTCAGAAACTCATACGGGAAGTTATATTTTCACCAGTACTTAGTTTCTGGTAATTGCCTCTGGCAATACCACAATAAAAGTTTCAGGGGCATCGAGCCCCTAAAACTTTTGGCGATTGCTGTGCAATGCCAGTAAAAAAACAGATGCATGATAATTATTATGCATCTGATGTCCGTGTAATGTTTACATTAACATTAAAATTCAAACTAGCTTTATTTCAAATTTATCAAACCATATTTTTTCCATAAACTGTTCATTAGTGAAAAAGGTTCTGCGGAATATCGCCAGTTCCCTGGTGTTCTTTTTAAGCCACAGCGGTACCGGTATATCAAATCCGCTGCATATATCCAGCAGACATTTCTCCAGTTTATCTCTGAAGGACAAGCCCTCATCCGGCACATCCGAATTCATTTCCCTGACTATCTTTCCTTGAAGAAAAAGCTTCCCATTAAGTGTCAATCACAACCCTCCTGCCGAATCCCGTTTATTCCAGCCCTCTCAAGCTATAGCAAACAATATTTCGCAATATCATTATTATAACCAATAAGCGCGAGGATGTCCTCACGCTTATTATACTATCAACAGTTTATTTGCTCAACTTATATTCTATGGAATCTACGAGAGCTTTCCAACTGGCCTCTATAATGTCGGCTGATACACCTATGGTAGTCCAGAATTCTTCTCCGTCTGTGGATTCTATAAGAACCCTGACCTTTGCGGCAGTAGCGGACGTGGAGTCAAGGACTCTAACCTTGAAGTCTGTCAGCTTCATTTCATTAATGCTGGGATAAAACCTGACAAGAGCCTTTCTCACTGCATTGTCGAGGGCATTTACAGGACCGTCGCCTTCCGCCGCAGTGATTTCCTCCTGGTCGTCCACCTTGATTTTAATCATTGCAGTAGAGTTTACAGTATTTGAAGTAGGCTCATTTACAATAACTTTAAACTCTCTGAGCTCAAAAAACGGGTGATATTTCCCCAGTATCTTTCTTACAATCAATTCAAAAGAGCCCTCGGCGCCCTCATATTGATAACCTTCGTATTCCATTTCCTTAAGCTTTTTCAATATAAGCTTCGTTTCAGGTGAATCCCTGGTGATTGACGGCTCAACCTTGTTGATAAGGCTCAATACGGCACTCCTGCCTGCCACCTCGGACATAAGGAAGATTCGTTCATTCCCCACTACCTCCGGATTGACAAGCTCATAAGCGGTAGTGTTTTTATGCACTGCATCGGCATGCATGCCCGCCTTGTGGGCAAAGGCATTCTTACCGACAAAAGGAGCGCGTTCATTAAATACTACATTGGCTATTTCACTGAAAGCCCTTGCTGTTGCCGTAAGCTCCGTCATACTTTCCTCAGGTATGCAGCTGTAGCCCATCATAAGCTGCAAGGTGGGTATAATGGAACAGAGGTTGGCATTTCCGCATCTCTCGCCAAGACCGTTGATTGTCCCCTGAACCTGCTCCGCTCCCGCCTGAACTGCAACTACCGAGCCTGCAACTGCCATACCGTTATCGTTATGGCAGTGTATTCCTATGGGTATGCTAAAAAGCTTTACCATTTCTTCAGTCACATTATATATGTCCAGAGGAAGGTACCCGCCTTTGGTATCACACAGGCAAAGGCTTGAAGCTCCTGCATCTGCGGCTGCCTTGAGAGTCTTAACTGCATATTCCGCATTGGCAGAATATCCGTCGAAGTAATGCTCCGCATCATAAACAACTTCGATTCCTTTATCTTTAAAAAACTTGACTGTATCATAAATCATATTGAGATTTTCATCCAGTGTGGTCTTCAGAATGTCGGTAACCTGAAAATCCCAGGACTTGCCGAAAATAGCCACCGCCGACGTGCCTGCCGCCAGAAGTGAACAGACATTGGCGTCATCTTTAACCGCCATATTCACTCTTCGGGTACTTCCAAATGCAATAAGCTTCGCATTTTTGTAGTTGATTTTCCTGGCTCTCTCGAAAAACTCAAGATCCTTGGGATTGGAACCGGGGTTGCCTGCTTCTATATATGAAACTCCAAGCCGATCCAGCCGATCTACAATTTTTAGCTTGTCTTCCACTGTGTATGATATTCCTTGAGCCTGAGCCCCGTCTCTTAATGTGGAATCATATATAACAACCTGCTTCATAGACTACCCCTTTCCCTTTGCATCACTCTTTTCCATTTCATTCAATACCCTGTTTATAGCATTAAGATATGCCTTTACACTGGCCTCTATAATATCTGTGCTGACTCCCCGGCCAACAAAAATTCTTCCGTCCTTCGTTACCCTGACTGTGGCTTCGCCAAGTGCATCCGCGCCTTCGGTGACTCCTTTCAGGCTGTAGTCCTGCAGTTCAAGGCCGAAACCCACAGTCCTTTCAATGGCATTGAATGCCGCGTTTACCGGTCCGTCTCCAGTTGCTGCCTCGGTAATATGCTTTCCATTTTTAACCAGACTGACTGTAGCTGTAGCGATTACCTTGTTACCGCTATTTATTTGAAAGCTGTCAAGCTGGTATATTTCTTCCACCTCTGATACCTTCTGCTCAACAAGAGCCTCTATATCCTTGTCCAGTACTGTTTTCTTCTTGTCTGCAAGATTTTTAAACTCCTCAAAGGCTTTGGTCACATCCTCTGACGACAGATTGTATCCCAGTTCCTTGAGTCTGTCTTCAAAGGCATGTTTTCCTGAAAGCTTTCCAAGTACCATCCTGTTTTGAGTCAGTCCGATGGATTCAGGGGTCATGATTTCGTAAGTGCTCTTTTCAGCCAGTACACCGTGCTGATGTATGCCCGATTCATGGGCAAAAGCATTTGCCCCCACTATAGCTTTGTTTGGCTGCACACTTATACCTGTCAGACTTCCCACCAGCTTGCTGGTCCTGTAAATCTGCTTTGTATCGATATTGTGAATAACATCGCCATAATAGTCCTTCCTTGTCTCGATACCCATTATAAGCTCTTCAAGAGAGGCATTTCCCGCTCTTTCACCAAGTCCGTTAATGGTACATTCCAGCTGTGTGGCTCCATTTTTCATGGCCGCCAGCGAATTTGCAACTGCCAGTCCCAGATCGTTATGACAATGTACGCTTATTTCGGCTTTTCCGATGTTTGTGACATTTTCCCTGATACCTTTGATAAATAGCCCGAATTCTTCCGGTGAAGCATAGCCTACAGTATCAGGTATGTTTAATACGGTGGCGCCTGCCTTGATGACTGCCTCCAGTACCCTGTACAAAAATTCAGGCCTGGTCCTGCTGGCATCTTCAGCAGAGAACTCCACATCACTGCAATATGCTTTGGCATACTTAACCATGGCAACTGCTCTTAGCAGCACTTCCTCTTCACTCATCTTGAGTTTGTATTTCATATGGATGTCGGAGGTTGCAATAAACGTGTGAATGCGTGGGCTTTCTGCGTTGGCAAGCGCCTCCCAGGCCCTGTCAATGTCTTTCTCAACTGCACGGCTAAGGCTTGCAACAGTAATCCCTTTAACGTTTTCAGCAACAGTTTTCACAGCCAGGAAATCTCCCGGGGATGAGATTGCAAATCCGGCTTCTATTACGTCAACTCCAAGCTTTGCAAGCTGTCTGGCTATTTCCAGTTTTTCCTGTATATTTAAATTAACACCGGGTGTTTGTTCTCCATCTCTTAATGTAGTATCAAATACTCTAATCCGAGTAGACATGGTTAACCCTCCTTTATTCCCTGAAACAATCTTATATTCATAAAGATAATCATAAAGTTAAATACCGGCTGGAACAGGCGGCTAGCGCCCGCTCCGCCGTTTTCTATATAGTATTTTAATTATTTCTTAAGCCAGCTCATCATCTTTCTGAGCTCGGTGCCTACTACTTCAAGCTGGTGCTCCGATTCATTCCTTCTCATGGAAAGGAACTCTGCCTTGCCGCCCGCTTTGTTCTCGGATATCCACCTGGAAGCAAACGTACCGTTTTGTATCTCGGTAAGTACCTTTTTCATTTCTTTTCTGGTTTCATCGGTAATAATTCTCTTGCCGGTTATATAATCGCCGTATTCTGCAGTATCACTGATGGAATATCTCATATAGGCATATCCGCCCTGGTTGATAAGGTCAACTATGAGCTTCATCTCATGAATACATTCAAAATAAGCTATTTCAGGCTGGTATCCTGCTTCTACAAGAGTCTCGAAGCCTGCCTTCATTAATTCGGTAACTCCGCCGCAAAGAACAGCCTGCTCGCCAAACAAATCGGTTTCAGTCTCTTCCCTGAAGGTAGTTTCAAGTATGCCTGCTCTTCCTGCACCTATACCGGAAGCATATGCAAGGGCATATTCCTTTGCCTTGCCTGAAGCATCCTGGTAAACTGCAATAATTGAAGGTACGCCGCGGCCTTCCTTATACTGGCTTCTTACAGTGTGGCCGGGCCCTTTTGGCGCAACCATGATTACATCCACAAATTTTGGCGGAATGATCTGATTGAAATGAATGTTGAAGCCATGGGCGAACATAAGTACATTACCCTCTGAAAGGTTGGCTTTGATGCTCTTTTCATATACATCCGCCTGCAATTGGTCGGGTGCAAGAATCATTACAAAATCACCCAGTTTTGCAGCTTCATCAGTATCTACTACTTTTATTCCGTCGTTGACAACTTTCTGCCGTTCTTCAGTAAATGCAGCAGGCAAACCAACAACTACATTTATACCACTGTCCCGAAGATTCTGAGCATGTGCGTGGCCCTGGCTTCCATAACCGATTATCGCTACGGTTTTACCCTTGAGCAGACCAAGATTGCAATCACTGTCATAAAACATTTTTGCCATTTTTAACTTCACTCCTCATCATTATTGGTAACCTTTATAAATCGATTGCCTCTTTCGATGGCAATGGTTCCCGTTCTTACAATTTCCTTGATGCCAAACTGCTTGAGCATATCCTCAAGTGCCGCTACCTTATCGGCGCCGCCGGATATCTCTATAGTCAATGTGGATTTGGATACATCAACGATTTTCGCTCTGAAAATTTCAACTATCTGAATAATTTCAGATCTTGCGGAAGCATTGGCCGCCACTTTTATCAATGCCAGCTCCCTGCTTACCGACTCCGCTTTCTCAAGCTGCTTGATCTTTATAACGTCTATAAGCTTGTTTAGCTGCTTGCTTACCTGTTCTACAGTATAATCGTCACCATCCACTACAATTGTCATTCTGGATATTTCCGGATTCTCGGTGACACCTACTGCCAGACTGTCAATGTTGAAGCCTCTTCTGCTGAAAAGACCTGCTACTCTTGATAGTACACCGGCATGATTTTCGACTAAGACCGACAACGTATGCTTCGCCATATTAATTCCCCTTTCAAAGTTATTCACCCTGTATTATACTATAATTTTAAAAAATTTACTTTCTTAGTAAAACTTTTATACTAAAGCCGTTATATCAATAGGTAGATTTCAGAATTCAGTAGTCGGTAGTTAAGGATATAATCTATAATATACAACTGGCTATACTGAATCCTGACTACTGGATACTTTTTACAATGTAGGCTCATCAGGCCTAACTATACACTCCAGCAGGTATGGCTCATCGTCGGCAAGCATCCTAATCAAGGCAGCATGGACTTCATTATTACCCGTAATCCGCTCACCTTTGAACCCGTATGCACTTACAAGCCTTACAAAGTCGGGATTGTGCTCCATAAATACCTGGGAATACCGGCCTGCATACTTGCTTTTCTGAATTTCATGAACCATGCCCAGCCTGGAATTATTAAAAATAATCATCTTTATGCCCAGGTTTTCCTGCTTCATGGTTCCAAGCTCCTGCATGGACATCTGAAAGCTTCCGTCACCGGCAATGGCAACGACAACCGAATCCGGTTTCCCAAGCTTTGCTCCCACTGCGGCAGGGAGACCATAACCCATTGTGCCCAGTCCGCCTGAAGATATAAAGGTTCTAGGCTTCCTGACATTAAAACAGTTGGCCGCCCATATCTGGTTTTGCCCTACTTCCGTAGTTACTACAGCTTCCTCATCTGTAAGCTTCGATAACTGTGACATAACATATTTGGGATTAACAGATAAGGTATCTTCTTCGTCCCAGCTATTTCTGTTAAAAGACTGCTGCTGTTTTTTCAGAGCATCTATCCACGTGTCGTTTCCGCCCTCCGTAACTGCCTTCAGCAAGTCTTCAAGGATCATCCCTGCGTCTCCCACAACTGGAATGGAAACATCGATGTTTTTCCCGATCTCTGCCGGGTCTATGTCAATATGAATGATTTTTGATTTCTGTGCGATCTTTCCGGCTGTACCCATAGCCCTGTCGCCCACTCTGGCGCCTATAATGATCAAAAGATCGGCATTATGAACCGCATAATTGGCTGCATGGCTGCCGTGGGTTCCCAGCATGCCGAAATTGAGCTCATGCTCCGAGGGGATAGAGCCTATGCCCATTAAAGTTGTTGTTAACGGAATACGGCATTTTTCAACCAGTTTAACCAGGGCTTCAGTTGCGCCTGCATTAATTATGCCTCCACCGGCACATATGACCGGCATTCTGGCGGATGAAACCGCTTCGGCCACCTTTTTTATTTGAATTGCATGACCCTTGTATGTCGGTTTATAGCCCTTTATCTCAACACCTTCTGGGTATTTGAAATCCAAAAGCCTGTTTTGGATATCAACGGGTACATCAATAACCACGGGGCCAGGACGCCCTGTAGATGCAATATGGAAGGCTTCCTTGATTATTCTGGGCAGGTCGCCTGCACTCTTCACCAAGTAATTGTGCTTGCAAAATGGCGCCGTGGCCCCTGTAATATCGGCTTCCTGAAAAACATCTTTTCCGATAAGCTCGGAGGATACCTGACCTGTGATAGCCACAAGGGGAATGGAATCCATGTAAGCTGTGGCAATGCCCGTAATAAGGTTCGTTGCACCGGGACCTGATGTAGATACACAAACTCCCGTCTTTCCGGTAACCCGGGCATATCCGCTGGCTGCATGAGCAGCACCCTGCTCGTGTCTTGTAAGGACATGATTTACAGAGGAGCCCAGCAGTGCATCATAAAATGGTGAAATAGCTGCACCGGGATATCCGAATATTATTTTTACATTTTCCTGTTCAAGCGATTTAATTATTGCCTGTGCACCGGTTATCTTCATGGCTGCCTCCTATCCTCAGACCTCAACGGACCACCTCTTGCTGAGGCGTTTCCCTTTATCAAAAAGGGACATTCCCAAACTGCAGATACTAGAGATTAGAGACTAGATATTAGTGAGCAGTTATTCGCCTTTTCTAAAGTTCTCTAAATCTGGTTTCTA
>Ga0366800_1119_pt1 | contig 10554 bp, 8 predicted proteins | sample BONcelN113001E14_FD_207034 | JGI IMG/M metagenome (GOLD analysis project Ga0366800, IMG submission 207034) | Enriched cells from coal bed in the Powder River Basin, Montana, United States - BONCAT cells N11 rep3 HSBNCT.N11.300.1.E14 ...
GGTTTTCATGATGTGCCAATGGTCGAAGAAATGCATAAGCATTTCCCTAAGATTCCGGTATTTTTGGCTAACGATGCAGATACGGCAGCGCTGGCGGAGCTGCATGCCGGTGCTTTTCGCGGAAAAAAGACCGCTGTGCTATTTACCTTGGGTACCGGAGTCGGCGGCGGGATCATTCTCGGAGGAAAGATGTTCAAAGGCGGACTGGGTCATGGGAATGAGCTTGGACATATGATCATTCAGCAGGGGGGGCCGATTTGCACTTGCGGAAATAAGGGCTGCATTGAGTCGCTTTGTACCGCTACCTGGCTGATTCAGCAGGGAAGAAGGGTGATTGTGGAAAATCCCATCAGCCTGATTTATGAAAAGGCGGAAGGTGAGATGAACAACGTTACGGCGAAAATCGTGATTGACAGCGCAAAAGAAGGCGACCCCATCGCTTTGGATATCTTTCATACCTTTGTGGATTCACTCAGCTCCGCAATCACGTCGGTGGTCGTTTTGCTGGATCCCGAGGTAATCGCACTTGGCGGCGGGGTAAGCCTTGCAGGAGAGTTTCTATTTCAGCCGGTGAGGGAGCTGGTGAAACAGAAGTCCTTCTTTAAATTTGATCATGGGGTTGTGCCTGCACAGCTTGGAAATACTGCAGGGATCATCGGCGCGGCCATGCTTGCTAGGAACGAAACGCTCTAGACGATTACAAAAAATAAAGCGTTCGCTTTTGCATATCAAAGGGAACAGGAGAGTATAAGGATACATTTAAGAGACATACTAAGGGTACTGAATAAAAGGAGATTAAATGTATGATTTGGATGAAGAATATTTTACCTGCGACAACACAGCGCGTGGCCACATATACCAATCCGGAGATCAATGAATTGATCCGCAATAACACACTGGAGAATCTTTTGTGTCTGGAGGATGCGGAGGCAGAGGAACTCACACGGCGGATCCATAAGCTGAATTCCGAATGGGATACGGAGCGGTTTGTAGAAGCGAAAGCCGCTATCTGTTTTATGGGCTGTTCCCTGTTTGGGATTGCAAAAAATAAGTATTGGTCCTTTTTGACACTGATTGCAGCGACCTTCCTGCTGCAGCACGCGTTGCTGGGATGGTGCCCGTCCGCACCCCTTATGCGTAAGGTAGGGATTCGCACCGCTGAAGAAATCAATCAGGAAAAGATGGTTCTAAAAATGCTCAGGAAGGATTTTGCCCATACGAAATCAACTGATGCGGCCGAGCTTCTAAAAACTGCGGAAAAACAATAAAAGAAAGGGTCCGCTCATTGAATTCAGTAACAAATTCAACCTCCCTTCAATATTATGTAAGTATTGAAGGGAGGTTTTATATCGTGTTTTGCAGAAACCGAAGCCGCTATAACGATGTCGAATGGATTCGAGATAAACGACGTTGCTATGAAGACGTCAGAGGCATTATGGACAGAGACCGCTGCTATCGCGACGATTACAGGGGCATTATGGACAGAGACCACTACGATCGCGACGATTACAGAGGCATTATGGACAAAGACCGCTACTATCACGACGATGTCAGAGGGATTAGGGATAGAGACTGTTATCGAAGATAAAACCAATGCTTATATAAATGTCGTTATTTAAGTAAGAAACAACCATGAATATTCGCGCCTATATGAAAATGTAGGCGCTTTTTTTATTCGACAGGAAATATGGATTTTCTTATCAATTTTTAACCCAATTTAAAGAAAATATTAAATCGATATCGTTATAATTAACAATAGAATAAAAAAGTTTTGGAAATTCAGTTGGCACAAGGGAGATTGGAATGAGATTAAAAAGTGTTAATATCAGTTTGATGAAATTTTTGGTTCTTGCACTGCTTTTCTATCTGACCGTGGCAGGGTCATTCAGCCTGTTTGCAACAATCTATCCAATTATAACCTTGGTATTGATCATTCATATGTGGATTTCAAAAAACGGATGGAGAAACAAAATACTCCTGTGTATGATTTATATTATTATCATGGTGGTTCAACTTATCTTTACTGTTTTCATCGTCTTTTCGGGCGATCAGGCAAGTATTCTGTTTGAGTTAAAAAAGTTCGTTTCCGTTTGTTTGATCTTAGCTCCGTTTTCATTCAATTCCGACAGCCTTGCTGAAATCGCAAAAGATATTCCGCGGCATAGTTATACGAAGTACTTGAACAGGAACACCTTAACGGAAGCATATTTTAAGGAATGTGAGGCGAGCCTCGAGGATGAGCATTTATATATCGTGATTTCAAGTACAGGCAGTTCCAGCAGTGAACTGATATCCGTCTTTACGCGGAAGGAATATAATCATGTCTCGCTTAGCTTTGATCGGGATCTGAGAACCATATTGAGCTATAACGGAGGCGAAAACGTATCTCCGCCGGGGCTGAATCGGGAGCAGCTGGACTATTTCAATCGAAAGGTGGACGCCTCTATGCTGGTTTACAGCCTGAAAGCACCGAAAGAAAAGAAACAACTCGTACTCGATAAAATAAAGGAGATCAACGAAAAAGGGAGTGCTTACAATCTGGTGGGCCTTGTTACAAAGGTTTCCGTGCGGCCGAATATCATGTTCTGCTCCCAATTTGTCTACAGTATCCTCAGGTATGCCGAATTGATCTTTTTTACTGAGAAAGCCGCCAGCGTAAGGCCGTCAGATTTCATTGAACGGGATTATTATCGAAAACTAAAATTTTGTTATGAAATTAAATTTAATGGATAACGTTTATTTCCCTTTGGGAATCTCTTTCTTTGCATGATAACCATGAACCTCTATTGTCTCCCCGATCGCATTCTGAGGAAAATGAATCTCGCCTGTCGACGTTGCACCGATCACTTTTTCTTCAACCGGTTTTACATTCTCTAAAGACCATTGGTACTTTAAGCTTCCAAGGGTCATCCTTTCCGGTTTGAAATCAGGATGATCCTTCTTGAAATTGCTGATGCTTATCGGTGCCTTCTGATAGGTTGTAAAGATGCCCGCTACCTCGCCTGAATTTTTAAGAAATCGTCCGATATATTCGGTGGAAAAGGTATTATAGGTAAACAAGGAATTGACGGTTGAGTAATCATCAATATAGATATCTATGGTACCGTGCTTCATGGGGAGCTCATTTGGCTTTCCTACGATGTATACGATGGTATAATTCCAGGAGGACAGGTACTTTTTAATTTTTTCAATTCGCTTCAGGGATGGATCGAAGACGATATAAGTATTGTCTTTGCCCAGCTTTTCTATATATTCAAGCAGAAAATTAAAGGTGAAGGGACCTGCCATGATATACCGGGCACCATCGATCCGGTTTGCGATCCGATTGTACATCCATATGTAAGTTTTTGTGATCAGCATTCGATAGGTCGAACTGAATTGATTTTTCATGGCCATGACGGACTCCACGTTTTCAAAGGCTTTGAACGGGGTCTCATTCGTATAATCCTTACAAAGGATGATTCCGTCTGTAATCGAAGCGGTATACCCGCATTCGCAGGAGAGCTCCCCTTGCTGTATCCATCCGTTTGATAGGCTGGCGGAGTCCAGCTTCAAGGGCTTTTGACAGTTGGGGCAGTAAAGATAGGGAATAATGGTAAAGGGGATTCCTTCTTCTGTGGCATCCTTGGCAGGCAACGTTGACAGATTTTCAATTTCACTTTCTATTTCATCGATAAAATGAGCCAGAGCATCTCTCTCCGCAATCATTTGTTTTCGTTTATTTTTTAAAATATCAGCACAGACCTCCAATACAATTTCATCCTGGAAACGAGCTGCTTTTTCCATAAAGAATAAAAGCTGTATTTCCTCCAGAGTAAAATAGTATTTTTTGTACTTCAAAATTTTTTCCATGTCAGAAACGCATACCTTGCCAAGCTCATACTGGCCGCCTACCCGATCCGGGGCCAATAATCCATTGTTGATATAATATCGTATGGTACTGATCTTCAGATTAAATTTTTTTGCAAAGGTACCGATTTTCATAGTTCTACCTCCTCCGGGATTTCGCCCAGCTTATCTTCAGTATAGAGCTTTTGTTTTTCCCAGTCAATCTGAAAGAGGACTTCACAAATTAGCCTGATATTATAAAAGATGAACCCGGGTTACTCTTTTATGATTTTTGCAGGTTGCTGTAAAGGAGGGTGCATCGATAGAATGGGAAATAAGAAAAGGAAAGGAGGTTCCTATTATGAAAAGAGTTGTGATAACAAACAATAAAAAAGTCGAGTCAATGGCAAACAAGGCCGAAGTGGTCATGCTGGACAAAGCTTCTAATCTGGATGTCCTGCAGGAAGGATTAAAGGCGGCCTCGAAAGGCGCCCGTCTTTTACTCGACCCTACCCGAAGAAAAGGTTACTACAAAAGCCTGGTGTTCTTCGTTGATGAAGAAGAAAAAACAGCCGACGAGAAAAGCATTTCAACCATCAAACGATGTATGTCGGAGTTAACTGCCCAAGGGAATTCTGCCGCAAATAAGGAGCCAATCCTCGCAGGAATTTTTCAGAGCAGGGATTTGGATCTCGTAAAAAGTGTACTCCGATAATTGAAAGGCACTACAAGAATAAGCCTTATATAAGAGGCCTAGATACCATTGAAACACCCTTTAAAAGCACCGCATCGTCGGTGCTTTTGAAGTATTGAACATGCTCCTCGTTATAATTCCGAATGCCATATAATTGCCCATATCAATGGTGTTGCTAACGATTCTGTCAAAAATAGTGATTGCCTCACTATAATTACCGGACATCATAGCTGTAACCTGATTCAGATACATGCGAATATCGGAATAGAGGAACTGCTGCCATACGTTTTTATCCCAGCGTGGAAATTGGTCAAAAAAAGTTGATATCCCATCGGCATTTGCGTACAGCTCTCGCGTATGCATATCTACTTCTGCCTGATCTTGCCGAATCATTGCTTTTAATAAGTCTTTTTGATGTGAGATGCGCTCAATCATATAATTCATATACTGAATTGCAATTTCCTCACCCCAAAAGACCTTTAGTACCTCGTAAAAATCCGTAGGCACCTGAAATAATCGATCCGTGACAGCACTTTGATATGGCTGGTCTCCTATTATACTTAAGACGTATGCCCTAGACCATATCGCATCCTCCAGCCACAGCCGCATGATACTGCTCGTCTGATTCAACTGATTGGGTGTCAGACAAACCTGTTCCTGATTTTTATAGATCAAATTCTACTCCTCCTTGCTTTGCTCATGTTCTATATAATATGAAACAAGGCTGACTTTAGATACTTTGTATATTTCTTGTTTTTGCTGGAAAAAATAACCCTGTTCCTATATGCAAAGGGATTGAGTAAAGGAGAAATTGTATGAAAAAACAGGAAACAATGGATGGGAATCAGGCAGCGGCCTACGCAGCTTATTCTATGACGGAAGTGGCTTCTATTTTCCCAATTACACCATCAACAGCCATGGCGGAGGGAGTAGATGAATGGTCGGCAGGGGGAATGAAAAATATTTTCGGTCAGACTGTGAAGGTGGCGGAAATGCAATCGGAAGCAGGTGCTGTTGCGGCTATGCGAGGAGCGCTTCAGTCAGGAGCCCTGGCGTCCACCTATACCGCCTCCCAAGGCTTACTTTTAATGATACCGAATTTATATAAAATGGCAGGGGAGCTTTTACCGGGTGTGCTTCATGTTACGGCAAGAGCAATTGCGACCCATGCCCTTTCCATTTACGGGGATCACCAGGATGTCATGGCGTGCCGTCAGACGGGAGTTAGCCTGCTGGCCTCCTCAAATGTACAGGAGGTCATGGATATGGGCGTCATTGCCCATTTAGTCACCATCCAGTCGCGGGTACCGGTGCTCCATTTTTTCGACGGATTCCGGACCTCCCACGAATATCAGAAAATCGAGGTGGTGTCCTATGAGGATATCAATAAAATGGTTGATTTTAAAGCCGTTGAAGCTTTCCGGAACAGGGCGCTGAATCCACAGCATCCCGTTGCCAGAGGGACGACACAGAATCCGGACATCTATTTCCAACAGAGGGAAAGCGCCAATCCATTCTTTGCAGCGGTACCTGATATCGTCCAGGGTTATATGGAGCAGCTCAACAAGCTGACGGGACGGAGCTATCGGCTCTTTGACTACTATGGGGCACCAGATGCGGAAGCCGTCATCATCGCCATGGGGTCTGTTTGTGATACCATTCATGAGACCATCGATTATTTAACAGGCAAGGGAGAAAAGGTTGGTTTCGTAAAGGTCCATCTGTATCGACCTTTTTCAGAAAAGCATTTGATCGATGCACTACCGAAGACGGCCAAGAGAATTGCAGTGCTGGACAGAACCAAGGAGCCGGGTGCTCCCGGAGAGCCCCTTTATCTTGATGTAGTGAAGGCCCTGAAAAACAATCACAATTATATCAAAACCTTTGATCCTAATGACAATGAAAATAATGATTTTAAATCGGTCCTGATCGTCGGCGGGAGATATGGTCTTTCCTCAAAGGATACCCGTCCTTCCCAGATCATCGCGGTATACCAGAATTTGAAGGAGAAGCATCCGAAGGACGGCTTCACCATCGGGATTAGGGATGATGTGACCAATCTATCCCTGCAGGAGGAGGAGATCGCGGATACGGTTCCGGCAGGCACCATCAGCTGCAAGATCTATGGGCTGGGCTCAGACGGGACTGTGGGCGCCAATAAAGCAGCCGCGAAGATCATCGGAGACAACACGGAGCTCAAGGTACAGGCATACTTTTCTTATGACAGTAAAAAATCGGGAGGAACCACCGTTTCTCATCTTCGTTTTGGTAAGCAACCGATCCGATCCCCTTATCTGGTTTATAATGCGGACTATGTTGCCTGTCATAACCAATCCTTCCTCTATCAGTACGACCTGCTGAAGGGGCTGAAGGAAAACGGAACCTTTGTATTAAACTGCACCTGGTCGCAGGAGGAGCTGGAGGAAAGGATCCCTGCTTCCATTCGTAAATATATTGCAGAGAATAAAATTAAATTCTATTTCATCGATGCGATGAAAATTGCTTCCGAGCTAGGCCTTGGAAACCGAATCAATATGGTAATGCAAGCGGTATTCTTCAGTCTGGCTAAGATCATACCCGTGGAGGAAGCATTGGGATATCTGAAAAACTCCATTGAAAAGATGTACGGCAGAAAGGGGCTGGATATCGTAAAGAAAAATACCGATGCGGTGGATCATGCCATTGCAGCGTTAAAGATCGTTGAGATTCCCGAAACCTGGAAGAATGCCGAGGAAGAAGAGCAGTCAGTGGAAAAGGATGAGCCGGATTTCGTGACGCGGCTACAGCGACCGATGGCAAGGCATGAGGGCGATGAACTGCCCGTGAGTGCATTTACGGGGATGGAGGACGGTACCTATCCCCTTGGAACGACCGCATATGAGAAGCGCGGGATTGCTCCGATGATTCCGGAATGGCAGATTGATAAATGCATTCAATGCAACCGGTGCGCCTACGTCTGTCCTCACGCAACCATCCGGCCGTTTTTACTAAACGAGGAGGAAGCGGAAGGAAAACCTGAAACATTTAAAACAAAGGAGGCAATCGCCAAGGGACTTGGGCATCTCCAATACCGCATCCAGGTTGCGCCGCTGGATTGTACCGGATGCTCCAACTGCGCGGACATCTGTCCGGCAAAGGGGAAGGCTTTGATCATGAAACCGGCGGATCAGGAGATAGAGATGGAAGCAGAAAATTGGGAATTTGCAATGACCGTTACCGACAAGAGTGAGTTGATTGATACTAAGACAGTGATCGGAAGTCAGTTTGTCAGACCGCTGTTGGAATTCAACGGCGCTTGCCCGGGCTGCGGGGAAACCCCATATATTCGGCTTTTGACACAGCTCTTCGGCAGGAGGATGATCATTTCCAACGCAACAGGCTGTTCTTCCATCTGGGGAGCCTATGCCCCCTCCATCGCCTATACGACGGATGAAGAAGGAAGGGGCCCGGCTTGGATCAACCCACTCTTTGAGGATGCGGCGGAATTTGGATATGGCTTGTCCTTGGGTTCCGTCCAGATTAGAAATAAACTGGCAGTGCTGATGCGGCAAGCAATGGAAATGGATATTTCCGTTTATCTCAAGGAGAGCTTCCAGGCCTGGATCGAGCACATGAATGACGGAGAGGCATCGGAAAAGGCAGCGAAAACAATTTTGGGATGCGAGCATGAAATGGAAGGAAACTCCATTATGGCCGAAATCCTCGCGCTGCGAGATTATCTGGTGAAGCCTTCCGTCTGGGCGATCGGCGGAGACGGGTGGTCTTATGACATCGATTACGGCGGTCTGGATCACGTGATTGCAATGGGGGATGACATCAATCTGTTTGTCATGGATACGGAGGTGTATTCCAACACGGGAGGACAATCCTCCAAATCCACCCCGACAGGCGCCGTTGCAAAGCTGGCGGCAGCAGGAAAAAATACAAGGAAGAAAGATTTGGGACTGATGGCCATGACCTACGGCAATGTTTATGTGGCTCAAATCGCGATGGGGGCGGACATGAACCAGACCATCAAAGCAATGACCGAGGCGGAACAGTATCAGGGGCCGTCTCTAATCATCGCCTATTCTCCTTGTGTGAGCCACGGGATCAAAACAGGAATGGGAACCAGTCTGATGCAAGAAAAGAAAGCGGTGGAATGCGGCTACTGGCAGCTTTACCGATTCAATCCGGCGCTCAGAAAAGAGGGAAAGAATCCGTTTGTGCTGGATTCTAAGGAGCCGATGGGAGATTATCAGGAATTCCTGCAGGGAGAAATTCGTTATTCCCAGCTTAACAATGCATTCCCGGAGAGAGCCGAGCAGCTCTTTGGACGAAGTGAACAGGATTCCTCAATCAGAAATAAAAGAAGAAAGCAATTGTCAGAACACGAGATATTCTGAACCGTTCACCAAAAAATTGACAAATTATAAGTCATATAGAAAACTCTTGGAGATAGCACCCCAAGAGTTTTCTATTTTATTAAAGAATGTTCTTTGGCCGTGTAACTACGCGGACATTACCGGAAGCGTAATGGCAAAACACGTTCCTGTTCCCGGTTCGCTGTGTACCGTGATTTCACCACGGCACAAATCAATAATTCTCTTTACAAGGGAAAGACCCAGCCCGTTGCCGTCGGTGAAGCCTGAAGCATCGCCTTTGTAAAACTTATCAAAGATATGCTTTTGAACCTCCGGCGTCATACCGGCCCCCGTGTCTGAAATCGAGATTATCAGCGCTTCGGAAGTTTCCTTTAGTTCAATGGAAATGTCGCCGTTTTTCGGAGTGAACTTGATGGCATTTGTAATCATATTGAGCCAGACCTGCATCAGCATTTCTTCGTTGCCGTAATAAATGGCATGATCAAGATCAATATTCAAATTGATTTTTTTGACGTCCCATAAAGGTTCTAAAATCAGCACCGACTGACGGATCTGCTCATCCAGACGGTACGCCGTCTTCTCAGTTACAATTTCCTTGTTCTCTAGATTTGAAATCATAAGAATATTGCTGCAAAGATTCGTAAGCTGCTTTGTGCTTTCGGAAATCTTTTTTGCGTATTCCTGCACCTCGGCATATGACAGGTCCGGATTTTGCAGGATCGTTGCGTATCCTTCGATGGAGGCCAAAGGGGTTTTAAACTCATGGGAAACGGAAGTAACGAAATCGTTTCTCAATGTTTCGATATTTCCGAGATCATGGACCATGGAACGAAAATTGGAAGACATTTCGCGTAATTCACCGACTCTGCCGCTGTACTTCAGGTGAACGTTAAAATTTCCTTTTGCCACTTGCGTCATGGCGTCGCTAATCGTTGCAACGGGTCCGAAAACATGTTTGCCTGCCCAAAAGCTGATTGCCGTAGCGAGCACGATACTCAGCAGGATAAACAAAAAGACAGGGGGTTTGTAAAAGGCCAGTTGCAAGGTTACCGGAAAGCGGATCTGATAAAGGAGGTAGTAGAAAACCAGTAGAATGGTATAGCTAATAAATATGATAAAAAAAACAAATGCAGCAAAAGTGACCCATAAGCTCATGGGTTTGATCCTTTTCATATCCGTTTCACCACCTTGTAGCCGAGACCCCTTACAGTGACGATATCAAAGTCACCGCAGCGCCGGAACCGTTCTCGTAAATGGTTGATATGGACATCCACTGTTCTTTCATCCGATTCCGAATCCATTCCCCAGATTTCATCCATCAGCTGTTGACGTGTAAATATCTTATTCGGATTCGCAATCAGTTTATAGAGCAGATTGAACTCCTTCAGCGGAAGGACGATCACATTGTCACATTGGATTGCAGTCAGCGAATCCAAATCCAGAGTCGTGTTGCCGCAGGTGATCTTCCGCTCACTAACGATGCTGGCACGTCGCAACAGTGCTCCGATTCTTAAAATCATTTCATCCCAATTGACCGGTTTCACCATATAATCATCTGTCCCGAGAAGAAATCCCTTTTTCTTGTCGTGAAAGCTTTCTTTTGCTGTGACCATAAGAATCGGCATATCATATCCGTGGTCTCTCAGCGTTCGGGTTAATTCATACCCA
>Ga0366800_1121_pt1 | contig 10461 bp, 9 predicted proteins | sample BONcelN113001E14_FD_207034 | JGI IMG/M metagenome (GOLD analysis project Ga0366800, IMG submission 207034) | Enriched cells from coal bed in the Powder River Basin, Montana, United States - BONCAT cells N11 rep3 HSBNCT.N11.300.1.E14 ...
CGTGCAGCACCCAGCTACTGCCGCCGGGCAATTCCAGTACTTGATGGTGATGTTTCAGAATGGCGCGGTGGTGGCTGACGCTGATCGGCGTGATCGACAGGCCGGCCAGCTGGACATAGAGGAGTTCCTCGTTGGTCGCATCCAGCGCGCTGGTGGCCTCGTCGAGCAGCAAGTAACGCGGCTTGGCGAGCAAGGCGCGGGCGAAGACCAGCCGCTGCTGCTCGCCGACCGACAGCACCCGGGCCCAATCCATTTCGGCGCCAAGACCACCGAAACGTTCGGCCAGCGTCGGCAGATTCACCCGTTCAAGCCACTGCAATAGTTCTTCGTCCGAGATGTTGCGCTCCGTTTGGGGGTAGGTCAGCTGGCAGCGCAGATCGCCCAGCGGCAGGTAGGGCTGCTGGGGCAGGAATAGCATATCCGCCCCGGCCGGGCGCGTCACCTCGCCGGAACCCGTATTCCAGAGCCCGGCAATCACCCGCAACAGCGAACTTTTGCCGGTGCCGCTGGGCCCGACGATCAGCAGTCCTTCGCCAGGATTAACGGCAAGCGTGACGTCTTGGACCAGCAGATGCTCGCGGTTGGGCGTAAGTACGGTCACCCCGTCAAGGGCAAGTTCAAATCCATGCACGGTATGGATTTGCGTGCCAACGTCGATGACGCTGGCGGACTGATCAGCCTCCAACGCTTGCGAAAAGGCATGCAGACGATCCACTCCTGCGGAAAAACGGCTCAGCCCCTCGAAGTGTTCAACGATCACCGTCAATGCGCTCAGGATGGCCGCGAAAGCACCGGCGGCCTGTATTGCCCGGCCGACTTCGAGCTTGCCGGACAGCACATCGTTCGCAATGATCACGGTGGGCAGCACGATCGTCAGGAAAGCATGTGCGTACTGGAACAGATTGAGCTTGAACTGCCAGCGCAGCACTTGCTGGTAGTTGGCGTAGGCCGCCGCGAAGATACGCTGCAGCGCCGACATTTCGCGCGCTTCGCCGTCGTGGAAGGCGATCGGCTCCGCGTGTTCGCGCACCCGCACCAAGCTGAACCGAAAATTTGCCTCGCGCAGCAACTGGCGAAAATTCAAGCCGATCAGCCGCTTGCCGAATACCGTGCCCGTAAACACGGTGCTGAACACTGCATAGCCAATCAGGAAGTACACCAGTCCCCGGGAGATCGACCACAACACGCTGGCGAAAGCAATCAGCTGGATTACCGATCCCAGCGCGATCATCGAGAAGTACAGCGATTGCTGGGTGAAACTGTTGATGTCTTCGGCAATGCGCTGATCGGGGTTGTCGATAGCGGTGGCCGTGTTGAGCCGGTAGTAGGCGCGTTGATGAAAATAGCGCTCCAGAAAACGGTATGTCAGCCAGCGCCGCCAGCGCAATCCGAGCGTGTCGCGCACATAGTAGTACAGCGCATAGATCGGCACCGCGGCCACCAGGATTGCGGTATAACGCCAGATCGAAGCCCAGAAACGCTCGGTATCGCGTGCAGCCAGTGCCGACGTGAATTCGCCGGTTTCCTGGTTGAACAGTACGTTGAACGTAGTCTGCCCCAGCAGCAGCAAAACCAGCAAGGCCAGCATGCCCCGCGCTCGCCAGCGTTCATCGGAGTGCCAGTACGGCCGCGCGATCGTGACGAATCGTCGCCACAGGCGTGCGTTGAAGCCGGGAGTTTCTTCTGTTGTCATTAGCGCGCCATCGCACTGAATTAACCTTGATGAGGCGGAGATTGCATAGTGCCCGAATGCTGCCGGCCAAGCATCCATTCGTTGCATGCTAACGTCGAAACACTGGCCAATATTTAATAGAAATCAAGAGATGCGGCAATGTCCGCTGGCGGCTGCGTATCGCAGATTTTTCCATGACAGCCGGAAGCAGCCTAAGAATTCTTCCGGGTCACGCCAACCATCGGACCGGCAGACGAACTACGCGACGTCGAGCGCGATTGACGCGCCTTTACTTTTTTTGCATACCATTTTTGCCAGCGTTGCAGCGACGCTGCATGAACCGGCGGCCGAAGCCACGGGTTCACGCAAAGCCATCAAAAAACCGCCAGCGTCAGGTTGGTCAGGTCGGATTACCGAAGGCGGCGTTTATTTCAGCCGCGCTCAAGTGCTGCCGCCACACCCGCTCCGTAAGCCGGATCGGCCTTAGTGCAGTTGGCGATATGGCGCTGCTGTATTTCTTTTGAAGCACCGCCGAGCGAGCGCGCGGTATTTTCAAACAGCAGCTGCTGTTTTTCCGGCGTCATCAGGCGAAACAGATTGCCCGGCTGCGAATAGTAATCCTCGTCGACACGGTGATTCCAGTGGTCTGCAGCACCCTCAATCGCCAGTGGCGGTTCGGAGAAATCCGGCTGCTCCTGCCATTCGCCCTTGCTGTTGGGCTCATAGCCGATAGTGCCGCCCTGATTGCCGTCGGTGCGCATGGCGCCATCCCGGTGATAACTGTGGAACGGGCATTTCGGCGCGTTGACAGGAATCTGGTGGTGATTCACCCCCAAACGATAACGTTGAGCGTCGCCGTAGGAAAATAAACGCGACTGCAGCATCTTGTCGGGCGAAAAACTAATGCCAGGCACCACATTGGCAGGCGAGAACGCGGATTGCTCTACTTCGGCAAAATAATTTTCCGGATTGCGGTTCAGTTCCAGCACCCCAACGTCGATCAGCGGATAATCCTTGTGCGGCCAGACCTTGGTGAGATCGAACGGGTTGACGTGGTAAGAACCGGCGTCCTTTTCCGGCATGATCTGGATTGCCAGATTCCAGCGTGGAAAGTCCTTGTTCTCGATACTCTCGAACAGATCGCGTTGCGCGCTTTCGCGATCGCGCCCGACCAATTCTGTCGCTTCTGCATCGCTCAGATTTTCAATTCCCTGCTGGCTCCTGAAATGGAACTTAACCCAGTGGCGCTCATTATTGGCATTGATGAAGCTGAACGTATGGCTGCCAAAACCGTGCATGTGGCGATAGGAACGCGGGATGCCGCGGTCGCTCATCACGATAGTGACCTGATGCAACGCTTCGGGCAGAAGGGTCCAGAAATCCCAGTTATTTTCGGCGCTGCGCAGATTGGTTTTCGGGTCGCGCTTGACTGCATGATTCAGGTCCGGGAACTTGAGCGGATCGCGCATGAAAAACACCGGCGTATTGTTGCCGACCACGTCCCAGTTGCCCTCTTCGGTATAGAACTTGACTGAAAAGCCGCGAATATCGCGTTCTGCATCGGCCGCACCGCGCTCGCCCGCGACTGTCGAGAAGCGCATGAACAGATCGGTCTTCTTGCCCACTGCGGAAAAAATCCTGGCTTTCGTGTAGCGGCTAATGTCGTGCGTCACCGTAAAGGTGCCGTAGGCAGCCGAACCTTTCGCATGCATGCGCCGTTCCGGGATCACCTCGCGCGCGAAATGCGCCAATTTTTCAAGATGCCATACGTCCTGCAACAATACCGGCCCGCGCGGGCCGGCAGTTTGGGTATTTTGATTGTCGACGACCGGCGCACCCGCCGCTGTAGTGAGTTTTTTCATGCGTGATTCCATTTCAGTCAAGTAGGTTTGCTGCATTGCAGCTAGCAAACAGCCCTTACCTGGCGCTGTCTTCCTCCTCGCGGCACAGCAAGGCCCGCAAAGCTCCAGTGCAAGGATCGCATGCGATGTCGGCATGTCATCGCGTCGCGATCGATCCGCGATTGGATAAAACCATTATCAGCGCAAAATGTTTATTTGTAAAATTGATTGAAACTATTGTTTTGATAGCGAAACCACACAGATTTGCATGTCGCCACTGCAATACATCCGTGTGCGCAAGATCCGTAACTTCGGGCGCAGGCAGTCTGTTCCGATTACGGCCGCACATGCAGGCAAGGCTCCGACACTGCAAAATGTACCGGGGATGAAGCATCCGCGGTGAATACAGGCTGGCGGCAGCGTTACCGCGAGTCGCACATCCGAAAACGCAGGTTTAAGTACAGCGATGCTGCAAAGTGGATGGCCGATGACATTGCCGCCCGCCTCAATGCAAAAAAACATACTGCAATATGTATTTTAAAAAATGCAATTAAATATTGCGGAAATAATATGTTTTTTTAATATACTCCTTTAATTTCACACATTAAACAGTAACGTTTATGCGGCATTTGACACGAATGATCCGAAACGCAGGGCAGCATTTCATTTTAATATTTCAACTATAGTTGTATAATCATTCAATGGATAAAAATACTGCAACTTCCGTTTTCGAATCGTTGGCATCCGGCATCCGTCTCGATGCATACCGGCTGCTGGTGCGCGTCGGCCCCGAGGGTCTGGTCGCCGGCGAAATCGCCAGTGCGCTGGCAATTGCGCCGACCAACCTTTCGTTCCACCTGAAAGCGTTGACGCAAGCAAATTTATTGCAAGCAACGCAGGAAGGCCGCTTCCAGCGTTACCGCGCGAACATGGGGCTGATGCAGGAATTGATCGCCTACCTGACCGAGGAATGCTGCGCCGGCCATCCGGAGCAATGCGCACTCCCGTGCGATACGCCGCTGTGCGCCGGGGCGGACGCGGTCCCGGCGCCGATCAAGTCCTCTGAAGCTGCCATCCGATGAATGCATTTCTGTGCACCGGCACTTCCTGGCGCGCTGCTGGCGTAATTCCCCGCAATTCCTCATATATTTGTTTCAACCCACAGGAGATTTTCGATGAGCACCATTCAGATTTTCGATCCCGCGCTGTGCTGCAGCAGCGGCGTTTGCGGCACTGATGTCGATCAGGCGCTGGTGAATTTTTCGGCCGACATCGACTGGGCGGTCAAGAACGGCGCGCAGGTCGAGCGCTTCAATCTGGCGCAGCAGCCGCTGGCGTTTGCCGAAAATACGGTGGTCAAAGGCTTTCTGCAGCGCTCCGGCGCCGAAGCGCTGCCGCTGATCCTGGTCGATGGCGAAGTCGCTTTGGCCGGGCGCTATCCGCTGCGCGCCGAACTGGTGCGCTGGGCCGGCATCGCGGCGCCCGACGCCGAGGCGAAACCCGCCGGCGGATGCTGCAGCGGCAGCAGGTGCTGCTGATGGCCACGCTACCGATGCAGTTTCTCGACAATCCGCCGCCGTTCCTGTTCTTTACCGGCAAGGGCGGCGTCGGCAAGACTTCGCTGGCGTGCGCCCATGCGGTGGCACTGGCCGACCAGGGCAAGCGCGTGCTGCTGGTGTCGACCGACCCGGCATCGAACGTCGGCCAGGTGTTCGGCATCGAGATCGGCAATCACATCACTGCGGTGAATGCGGTGCAGGGCCTGTCGGCGCTGGAAATCGATCCGCAGGCGGCAGCCCAGCTGTACCGCGACAAGATCGTCGGCCCGGTGCGCGGCGTGCTGCCGGACGCGGTAGTCAGGAGCATCGAGGAACAGTTGTCCGGCGCCTGCACTACCGAGATCGCCGCCTTCGACGAGTTCACTGCGTTGCTGACCGACCCGGCGCTGCTGGATTGCTACGATCACATTGTGTTCGACACCGCGCCGACCGGCCACACGATACGCCTGCTGCAATTGCCGGGCGCATGGGACGATTTTCTGCAGGAGGGCAAGGGCGACTCATCCTGCCTGGGGCCGCTGGCCGGACTGGAAAAGCAGCGCGCCCGCTATCATGCGGCGGTCGAGGCGCTGGCCGATCCACAACGCACCCGGCTGATTCTGGTCGCGCGGGCCCAGCGTGCGACGTTGCGCGAAGCGGCGCGCACCCATGAAGAACTGGCCGAGATCGGCCTCACGCAGCAATATCTGGTGATCAACGGCATCTTGCCGCAGCAGGAAGCTGCGCATGACCCTCTGGCTGCAGCGGTATACAAGCGCGAACAGCAGGCGCTAGCTGAAATGCCGGCGGCGCTGCAGGCGCTGCCAACCGACCGGGTTAGGCTGAAACCTTTCAATCTGGTCGGGCTGGACGCGCTGCGTCATCTGCTCACGGAGGAAGATGCCTTCCTGCCAGCCTCGGCAGCAGCGCCAACACTGGAAACAATCCATGCCCCGGCACTGAGCACGTTGATCGACGACATCGCGGCCAACGGCCACGGGCTGATCATGCTGATGGGCAAAGGCGGCGTCGGCAAAACCACGCTGGCCGCAGCGGTCGCGGTGGCACTGGCCGAGCGCGGCTTTCCGGTGCATCTGACGACTTCCGATCCGGCTGCGCATTTAGCAGAAACGCTCGACGGCACGCTGGAACATCTGACGGTCAGCCGCATCGATCCGCTGCTGGAGAGCGCGCGCTACCGCCAGCATGTGCTCGACACCAAGGGCAAGAACCTCGATGCGCCGGGCCGTGCGCTGCTGGAAGAAGATCTGCGCTCGCCCTGCACCGAAGAAATCGCGGTGTTTCAGGCGTTTTCGCGCGCAATCCGCGAAGCCGGCAAGAAGTTCGTCGTAATGGACACCGCGCCGACCGGCCACACGCTGCTGTTGCTGGACGCCACCGGCGCCTATCACCGCGAAGTAGCGCGCCAGATGACCGATCCGCATCTGCATTTCACCACCCCGATGATGCAGTTGCAGGACTCGGCCCAGACCAAGGTGCTGCTGGTAACGCTGGCCGAAACCACGCCGGTGCTGGAAGCGGCCAACCTGCAAGCGGACTTGCGCCGCGCCGGCATCGAACCGTGGGCGTGGATCATCAACAACAGCCTGGTCGCCGCGCAACCGCAATCGCGCCTGTTGCGCCAGCGCGCCGCCAACGAACTCGCGCAAATTGACCTGGTGGCAACACAGCATGCGCAACGCACCGCGCTGGTGCCGCTGCTGGCCGAAGAACCGATCGGCGTCGTGCGCTTGCTGGCACTGACGCGCACGCCGACTGATGCGGCGCATCCTGAACAAATTTCCACTCTCAAAGGAAGTTCGCTATGAGCGACAAAATCTACAACGTATTGTTCCTGTGCACCGGCAACTCGGCGCGCAGCATCCTTGCCGAAGCCGTGCTGAACCAGCTTGGCGCAGGGCACTTCAGCGCGTACAGCGCGGGCAGTTATCCGCGCGGCGAGGTGCACCCGCTGGCGCTGGAGCTACTGCAAAACACCGATTACGACGTCAGCACTTTGCGCAGCAAGAGCTGGGACGAATTTGCCGCGCCTGGCGCACCGAAGATGGATTTCATTTTCACCGTCTGCGATCAGGCGGCCGGCGAAGCGTGCCCGATCTGGCCCGGACAGCCGGTCAGTGCGCATTGGGGATTTGCCGATCCTTCGCACGTCGAAGGCGACGACGAAACCAGGCGCCGTGCCTTTACGCACACCCACATGGAAATCACCAACCGCATCCGGCTATTCCTGAGCCTGCCGCTGGACAAGCTGGACCGGATGTCGCTCCAGAAGCAATTGCGCGAAATGGGTCAAAGCCAGAGTGCGTAACATATTTTTAACGGAGTAACGCATGTCTGCACCTTCTGAAATCATCGCCCGGCAGCCGGCCGGCGCGCCGTTGAACCTGTTCGAGCGCTACCTGACCGCCTGGGTCGCGCTCTGCATCGCGGTCGGGATTGCGCTCGGCCAAGGCTGGCCGAATCTGTTCCAGGCGATCGGCGCGATGGAAGTCGCGAAGGTCAACTTGCCGGTCGGCCTGCTGATCTGGGTGATGATCATCCCGATGCTGCTGAAGATCGACTTCGGCGCGCTGCATCAGGTGCGCCAGCACGGTAAGGGCATCGCCGTCACGCTGTTCGTCAACTGGGCAGTGAAGCCGTTTTCGATGGCATTGCTGGGCTGGCTGTTCATCCGGATCTGGTTTGCGCCGTATTTGCCCAGCGCGCAGATCGACTCCTACATCGCCGGCCTGATCCTGCTGGCAGCCGCGCCCTGTACCGCGATGGTGTTCGTCTGGAGCCGGCTGACCGGCGGCGACCCGTACTTCACGCTATCGCAGGTCGCGATCAACGACTTGATCATGGTGTTCGCGTTCGCGCCGCTGGTCGCACTGCTGCTGGGGGTGTCCAGCATCACGGTGCCATGGGCCACGTTGGTGACCTCGGTGGTGCTGTATATCGTGCTGCCGGTGATCATCGCCCAGCTGATCCGGCGCGCGCTGCTGGCTAGAGGCCAGGCCAGATTCGATGCGGTGCTGCATAAGATTCAGCCTTGGTCGGTTGCGGCGCTGCTGGCCACGCTGGTGCTGCTGTTCGCGTTCCAGGGCGATGCGATCCTGCAGCAGCCGCTGGTGATTGCACTGCTGGCGGTGCCGATTCTGATCCAGGTGTTCTTCAATTCCGCGCTCGCTTACTGGCTGAACCGGAAAGTCGGCGAAAAGCATTCGGTGGCCTGCCCGTCGGCGCTGATCGGCGCGTCCAACTTCTTCGAGCTGGCGGTGGCCGCGGCGATCAGTCTGTTCGGTTTCGAATCCGGCGCCGCGCTGGCCACCGTGGTCGGCGTGCTGATCGAAGTGCCGGTAATGCTGCTGGTGGTGAAGGTGGTAAACGCGACCAAACCCTGGTACGAAGCCGGCAACCACGTCTGACCGGCCTCCTATTAAAACCATATTATGCGGAGTATATGCAAAAACCATTGCATTTCCGCATAATTTTTTTGCGGTATTAAAATATACACGTCCTTGTATAGTTAATTGTACGAAACTGCCAGCAAGCGTTTATCCGGCCCGAAAACAGGTTTTTCAATGCGCCGCCGGCTGCCTGCCGCCGGTAGCACGCGATGCTGTTGCGCCTGCATTGCCACGGTTGCCGGTTCCGCATCGGCCTCATTGCCCAGCGTGAATACACTGACCGTCTGCGCCAGATGAATCGTCTGTTCCTGCAGCGCTTCGGACGCGGCCGCCGCTTCTTCGACCAGCGCCGCATTTTGCTGCGTCACCTGGTCCATCTGGCTAATCGCCTGGTTAACCTGCTCGATGCCGGCGGTCTGCTCGCGGCTCGCTGCGCTGATGTCGCCCATGATGTCGGTGACGCGCCGGATGCTGGCGACGATTTCTTCCATCGTCGCACCCGCCTGGTCGACCAGCTTCGCGCCCTGGTCGACTTTTTCGACCGAGTCGCCGATCAGCGTCTTGATTTCCTTCGCGGCCGAAGCTGAGCGCTGTGCAAGGTTGCGCACTTCGGCGGCAAGCTGGTCACCGAAGCCGGTGCGACGATGGACGAGATCGTTGCCAGCGTCAAACGCGTCACCGACATCATGGGCGAGATCACCTCTGCCAGCCGGGAACAGGAAGCAGGCATCGAACAAATCAATCGAGCCATCACCGAAATGGATACCGTGACACAGCAAAATGCTGCATTGGTGGAAGAAGCGACCGCTGCTGCTGGATCGCTGCAAGAGCAGACGGTCAATCTGACGCAGGTAGTCAGCGTATTCAGAATTGATGCTGCGCATGTGGTGAAGGCCAGTCCGCGCTTGGCAGTTCCTGTTCCGAAACGGGAAAAATTTACCCCCTACCAAATACCGAACGCCAAGCCTGCTCACGCTGACAGCAAGGCGCTAAGCGTGAAAGCCGTCAGCCAGGAAGAGTGGGAAGAATTTTAAGCGGCCGACGGCAACGCCATTGCTGGCATTAAAAATTTCGTGAAACGCAGTGCATAAGCGCTGCCATTCCAGACCGATCCGATCGGTCACAGCATCGACCTTGCGCATCGCGTGTTCTGCAGTCGGTTCGCCAGCGGTTCTGAAGACTGAAGCTAATACCCGGCCTGGTGTGAGAGTGACGATGTTGCTATTAGGTATGTATTTTTATTGTTTCGGTATGCTATTCCCGTTAAAAAGTTGCTATTATGAAAAATAATGCGCATAACATTTGACGTGAATGCGCATTTTTAACGCGGGTGTAAGTCGCGCCTATGCTGACGGTCGTGTTACCCGTATCAATAACATCGCTAAAAACAGGTAATCCCGCTCAGTCCGGGAGTTTTGCAAGAGGTCCAATGGAAAATAACATGCCACCCGTGCCGGGGTTCGTCCGGCAGCGCAACTTTATCAACGCGCTTGACGCAGCGTTTCATATGCAACTGACCAACCTCAGCATCGACTTGGTGCCAATTCCACCGGGCGTTGTCCATGCAGACTGATCAATCGCAGGAAGAAGCTTCCCGAGCCCAGCGCCTGGATCGCATGACGTTGTCCTTCGAAGCAATCAACGCGCGCATTGTCCGACTGGCGATTGCCCTTGATATATCGCTTCAGAGCGATGATGAAGTGACTCAGGCAATGTGCCGGCACCAGTCCACCTCTGACTTCCTTATTGCCAACAAGCGGGAAGAATTGCGCGGATTGCTGGTGCTGCGTTATGGCATTCAGACGCGGTATGTGGATGAGGTAGGCATTGTCGCCACCCGCCAGATATTAATCGAGGCTGAAGAGCATCTGGTGCGCAAAGGTTTTAATCCCGGCGATGACGGCGTCAATCTGGAGCGTCTTTTTAACGAATTCTGACCGCTCGCTGCCAAACGGTTTCCCGGCATCGCCCGCTTTTTCCCCTATTTTTTGAAATGATTA
>Ga0366800_1128_pt1 | contig 9852 bp, 8 predicted proteins | sample BONcelN113001E14_FD_207034 | JGI IMG/M metagenome (GOLD analysis project Ga0366800, IMG submission 207034) | Enriched cells from coal bed in the Powder River Basin, Montana, United States - BONCAT cells N11 rep3 HSBNCT.N11.300.1.E14 ...
GCCCTTTACCGAAAATTTGTCCCGAGCCGATTGTCATTTTTGCTCTGGCAACCTGAAACCCTTTGTTCATAAGGTCCATTTCAGGATTCAGGAAGGTTTGCACTCTGCTTTTAATATGGCTTGGAAGTATAAATAGCCACAAAAAGGGTGAGGAAACGGCAAGCGCCCCAAGTGCAAACAAAAAATATTTATAGGGTATACCGTAAATAAAGAGCATAACAATGAATGAAAAGATAAAAACTGTAGCTGTACCTACATCAGGCTGCATTAATACTAAAATAACTGGGAAACCGGCATAAACAATCAGTTTAATTAAATTTTTCCAGACATTTACCTTTTCCTTCAATCTTTCGAAAAATATTGGTATTACCAGAACAAATGCCACTTTTGAAAGCTCAGAGGGCTGAAAATTACCAATAACCGGTAATACAATCCAGCTTTTGGCTCCATATTTCTCAACTCCAAAGAACAACACCAAAACAAGCAGCCCTATACTAAACAAATAAAGAAGTATCCCGAGAGTTTTGAAATCCTTATAATCCAAAGTGCTTATAATAAATGCAAGAATTATCCCGATTACAAGGCATACTGCCTGCTTGAACCAGACGCTTTTCCAGTCTTCCGTACCCAGAATGGCACTCATAAGCACAACAATTCCTATAAGCGACAGTATGAATACTGCTGCAAAAAGCGGAAAGTCAAACTGCTTTATGAAGTTGGTTCCTTTTGTTTTTTCCACAAAATACATATATACCTGCCTGTAGTAATGCTTATTATTATGATTCTAACACAGCGAATGGTAAAAGACTACCACCGCCAAATATTACAAGCCAAGAGCACAATTTTAAACAGCTTTACTCGTGCTTTTCTTCGTCTGATTGGGAATGCTGAGCTGCTTCATCTGACTGGGCGTCTGTCGTGTTGTTTTCATCCCTGCTGTCAGGTTCATTTACCGGCTCCTCCACAGACTCCAAATCATTCAAGGGCTCTGTACCGTCTGCGTCAACAGCATCCGATCCATCCGGCGCTTCAGCAGACTTTTCTTCATCCTGTCCATCTGCCGTCCCCTCTTCACGCAGCTTCATCAAAACGGCGCCATACCGGCTTTGCCCGATTTCTACCGGTGCTTGATCATCATACTTCTTAATCATTTTTCTTCTATAAATGATCAATATGGTGGAGGCTACCACAAACACCGCGGCAAGTAATTGAGAAATCCGGAAGGTTCCCAGCATCAAGCTGTCTGTTCTTAGTCCCTCAATGAAAAAGCGCCCTGCACCATAAAGCAGCATATACAGGAAAAACACTTCTCCGTCTAGCTTTTTTCTTTTTCTGAACCATATGAGGAAGAAGAATACGGCAAAATTCCATAGAGATTCATAAAGAAATGTAGGGTGAGCTCCAAAAACCGAGAGATCAATACTTCTGTTAGCAGCCAAAAGCTCTGCATTCACAATCGCACTGTTCATTCTCCATGGAAGCGAGGTAGCATAACCAAAAGCCTCCTGGTTTATAAAATTACCCCACCGCCCTATGCCCTGCGCCATTATAATATATGGCGCAGCAAAATCCATAAGGCTGAAAAATCCAACCTTCTTATTTTTTGAATAGAAATATGCCACAATAAGGGCGCCTATAATGCCGCCATAAATAGCAAGCCCGCCTTTTCTAGTATTAACGATGTCAATTAGATTATCCTTAAACAGCTCCCACGTAAAGACAACGTAAAAAAGCCTGGCAAAAACAATTGCTACCGGTGCTCCAAACAACACCAGATCAAGAACACTGTCCGGCTCAAGCCCTGCCAGCTTGCTGTTTTTCATACCAAGAAGCACCGCAAGGAGAAAACCCGATGCTATGATAATGCCATACCAGTAAATAGGTATTCCAAAAACCTCAAAAGCCACCCTGCTGATAGTAAACTTCATACCCCACAAACCCGGAAATTCTACCAAATTCATTTTCTATTCCCCCTCATGACGGTTTAATAACAGATAAAGCCAGGTTGTTAAAATTAAAATGCCGGTTGAATATCTCATTAACGTATTCAATGGTTATTTTATCATAAACTTCCAAATAGTCAAATATATTGACATCCTTGAAGTACACTGAAATAAACGTATGCGAAATCCTTTCTATAGAATTCAGCTGTTTCATGAACCTGCCGAACATAGCCCTTCTGATTCGCTCATAATCCGTCTTGTCCAGACCCTTTTTCCGTATATTCTCCACATGCCCGATAATCCTGTCCCTCACTGCAGCCGGATCAACGGATTCACCGCCGAAAAGCGAAAATGCATAGCTTTCTTCAATGGTGTAGTCAAAATCAAAGGAAGTATTGATCAAGCCTTCTTCATATAAGCTGTTATAAAACACCGAGCTTCTTCCCATTAACATGTCAAGTATCAGCTTAACCGCTATTTCCCGCCTCAGACACTCTATACCTTTTGATTCAAAGCCGTCATCCTTGAAGCCCATTTGAAACTGGGGCATGGAGACGGCCAGTTTTTGTTCTGCATAATTGGTATTTATTCTTGCAGGTTCCGACGGGAATATCCTTTTAATCTCTGCCTGGCGGTTTGAAGGCCTTATTCCTGCATCAACCTGTTGAAATACTTTTTCGTGATCAACATCTCCCACTACCAGAATTACCATATTGGAGGGATGATAAAAAGTATTGTAGCATTTGTATAATAATTCTCTGTTTATTTTGCTTATACTTTCTACTGTGCCTGCAATATCCACCCTTACCGGATTGATGCTGTAAAATGCCTTCAAAAGATTAAAGAAAACCCTCCAGCCCGGATTGTCCTGATACATCATTATTTCCTGCCCTATGATCCCCTTCTCCTTTTCCACACTTTCCTCGGTAATATAGGGATTCTGGACAAAATCGACCAGAAGCTTGAAATTTTCATCAAACTTGTCGGTGCAGGAAAACAGGTATACTGTCTGACTGAAGCCCGTATAAGCATTGGGACTGGAGCCCAGCCCGGAAAACTTCTCCATTACGCTGCCTGTTTCCTGCTCAAAAAGCTTATGCTCAAGGAAGTGGGCTATGCCGTCAGGGACTCTGATAATTTCCTTATCACCGGGTACTTGAAACTCATTGTTTATGGATCCATAATGCGTGGAATAAGTGGCATGCTTCTTTGAATAGCCTTTTTTGGGGATGACAAAGGCTTTTAGCCCGCTTTCATGCTCATAGCTGTAAACTGTTTCCCCAGCCTTCTTGTATTCCAATTTATCTATTTTCATTTATGCCTCCCTGGTTACTATCTTTGGTCAAAAAATAAACCGTATCCAGTTGAATTCTGCTTGAAACGTTAACTACATCCTGCTTTGTCACCTTTTTTATTTTATCCGACATGGATGCAAAGCTGTCGCTGGTTCTCGAAACAGCCTGACTCAGATAATAGTCCACTATCTGCATTTGACTGTCCATAAGGGATTTGATTCCTGTCTCGATGGTTTTCATTGTTGACTCATACTCATAATCAGAAATATTTCCCTTTTTAATCTCCTCCAGCTGCTCAAGCATTATCGCCTGTGCCTTCTCTTTGTTTTTCATATCAACACCGCTGCTGATGACCATAAGCCCTTTAAACCTGTCCAGCCTGGAGTATGCATAATAAGCAAGGCTTGCTTTCTCACGCACATTCTGAAACAGCTTTGAATGTATACCGCCCCCCAGAATTCCGTTGAAAACGATAAGAGCATAATAATCCATGCTGCCGGGTGCTGTATTGGTTCTGAAGCCAAGCGTCAGTTTTCCCTGGGTTATATTCATCTTTTCCGTTATATTCTTCACTGTTTCCGGACTTTTTTCCACATTACAGCAGTCCAGGTTTTTCGTCCGGCTCCTTTTCATAGCCGACAGTTTTTTCATGACCATATCGACTTTTCCGCTGTCCATGTCGCCGGCAAGATAAACCTGCAGGGGATAATCCTCAGTCATTCTTTTATAGTGTGCGTACAGTTCGTTTGAGGTAATATTTGGCAAATCACTAACATAACCGAATTCGTAGATTCCGTATGGTTCATCCTTACACATTTCCTCAAAGCATCTTTCAACACCGTACTGCATTTTATCGTTCATCCTGCCCTCTATAAGCTTCTTCAGGTTATCCTTTTCCTGTGCAAGATAATCCTCCCTGAAACTCCCGTTTTCCAGTAATGGGTCATTGACTATTTCGAAAAGCAGGTTAAAAGCATTTTCAAATAATGACGTGTCCTCCAGGGTAAACTTGTCTGATATGAATTCCATATAAAACTGAATGATATGACATTCGCCTTTTTTTGCCACCCCGCAGTCAAAGCTGGCTCCATAGAGCTCCTCGAGGCGAAGTGCAATATCCCGGAATGATTTGAATTGTCCCGAACCCCTCCTCAAAACTGCCGGAACCAGCGCATTCAAGGTGACGCTGTCACGCTGAAGGTTATCATTGAAAAAGAAATTGATACTGCTGGTTTTGAACTTACCTGCAGCAATCCTGTAAATGTCTATTCCATTAAAGGATGCTATTTTTTCGGCCTTCTCCTCATTTTGAAATCCGCCGTCCGTAACTGTCCTTCCCGATATGCTCTCACTGACGCTATAGTATACTGGTAACGTTTTTTGCATCATTACCTTCCTTTCCATAAATAAATGCAACCGCTTTGCTTATGTTCCCAATCCATATTTCTTAGGAGCACTGAAAATATTACTTACGCTTTTTCTGCAAATGTAGGTTGCATAGGCGAGCAGCAAATGCAAAGCATTTGCAACCAGCCACGGCGCTCCAAGACTACATTTGCAGAAAATTATAGCGTAAGTTATATTTTCACTAGTGCTTAGTATTTTAATTATAAACTATATTATTCAATTTATGGTAGAAGAAATATTAAATCCGGACAAAATTTTATAATAAAATACTCCCATGAGTAAATAATAAATGCTGAAATAAAAATATACGGAGGAAATGTATGCGTTATACCACCAGCAGAACTTATCCCATCACACATAACAAAAAGAATGCCGAGCCTGAGAGATCCATAGATTTTAGCCTTGCTGCAGCAGCGGGCATAATCGTCTTCACATTTGCCACAGGATTTTTCTGCGGCTTTGTCACAAAAAAAATGCATGGTTAAGCTGTAGGTATTGCTAATATTAATCAGCACAGTTTCCGATATAGTTATTAGATATAAATATTCACATATGTAACATATCGCGGTCTTCGACTGCAAGTATTCAGTAGCCAGTATTCAGTATTCAGTAGTTTGGATGCTGTTAATACATAAATTTCTTCCTTTTCCTACTGAATACTGATTATTGAATACTGACTACTAACTGCTTAGGGGGCCTTTGCTGATGTTTTATACAAATACAACAGACCAATTGATTTTTTTAATTACGGTTTGCTTTTCCTTCTATATGTTCATTTCTGCGTTGTGGTTTAAAAATGCAGGCCCTTTCCCCAGACTGCTGGGTATTTCATTTCTCATACCGGTTCTAATCCTCAGTGCAGCTTTTATGACAAATGCAAAGCCGGTTTTTAATACTCTGTCCGGTTTGGCCGAGCCGGCATTGCTGGTGTTCATATTTATCCTGCTAATTACCAGACCGGACAATAAAAACTTCAGCTTATTTGTCTTTCTAATGCCTGTATTTGCATTAGTAGTAATAATTATGTCAAACAAGCTGACCATCCTGCACAGCTTTGTACCAATACCTCGAAATCTTATTATATTGCTTGGTGTCCCCCTTGTTATGAATTTGTATCTTCTCAAAAAAGAAAATGGAACAAAGGCTTATCTTTTCTGGGCTCTGCTGCCTTTGACAGCAGGTACCGCAGTAGCTTGCTACTTTAACTACGGATATGTATCCTATCTGGTTCCTTTGCTAAAATTAACGGCATATATTTTATTTGCTGTTTACTTTTACAAGGAATACTTCAATGATCTGATCCGAAAGACCGAAGAAATAGAAAAAAAGATAACCAGAGTTAACAGGAATCTTGACCTTGAAGTGAAAAAAAGGATGCTGGAAGTGGAGCGTATAAATCAGAATCTTGTGAATGTTTCCAAAATTGATTCGTTGTCCAAGGCCATGAATAAGGCTGCCATACTGGACGCAATTGAGAACCTGATAGCTTCCAGGCAAAAAAGCGAGTTTTCTATTTTAATGTTTGACATTGACAACTTTAAGCAAGTTAACGATACCTTTGGTCATGTGGCAGGAGACAGGTGCATAAAGTCTATTTCAATGATGGCCAAAAGCAATCTCCGGGAATTTGATCTCATTGGCAGATACGGCGGTGATGAATTCATCATTGTTCTCCCGGGAGCAAACATGCATCAAGCTCTTCAAATAGCCGAAAGATTCAGACATACGATTGAATTGACCAAAACCCCCCATTATACAATTTCCATAGGCATAGCCTCATATCCAAAGGACGGTGCGACTGTAAAGGCATTGATAGAAGCAGCCGACGAAGGCCTTTACAAATCAAAGACCAAAGGCAAAAACGCCGTATCCTGCCGGGATAATTAATTATGCCCTGTGTCTTTGCGAGGAGCCTGCCATGCGGCATTCTCTCTTTTGTGCTGTATTGCCGTATAATAGCTTGAATACTACAAACAGCAGCAATATACCTGCATTTAATATAAACACGCTTCTGTATGACTCAAGCATCATAACCGCATACGTACAAGCCATACCAGCTATCTTCCCTACTCCCGCCGTAATATCACTTATCCCTGAAACCCTTGCAACAAAACTCTTTTTTGATGTTGTCTGCATTAATGTAGACAGAAAAATGCCGCATACAGCCAGCACCGAACCTTCAATAAATTGTAAAACCAATACCAGTGTGAAATCCCTGGTAAGGCCATATGAAGCCCACAACAGCGCAGTCATTGCAAATCCGGCATAGATAGTATTCCATGGGTGCAGCTTCATATTTTTACTCAGTATGAATGGTATGAACATGGCAAGCAGATTCGTACCGTAGTAGATGGTAATCAAAAGGCTCCATCCCTTTGATTCTAGCTTCAGGACGTCAAACGCATAAGGGTAAAAGGCCATATTCATAGAAATGGAGCAAAAGGCGGCAATAATACCTGTAAATACTATTTCAATTACCGCTTTATTGTTCTTCACGTAAGAAAACCCTTTTGACAGTTCTTCATAAAATACGGTTTTCTGCCGCAATTTTTGCATGACATTTTCCCTGCGTGTTTTTATAGATAATATCAAGCCCGAAGAAAATACAAATGAAATTCCTGCTATAAAAAATGCCGGGCCGGTACCATAGGCTTCTGTCAGGAATCCGGCAAACAAAGGCCCTACCAGAAATGCAGCCCCGGAAAAGCCCGTTAAAATGGAATTGGCATTAAGCACACCTTCCTTACCCGTTATATGAAGAATCAGTTTTCTTCTTGATGGGCTGTAAACCGTCTCAATTGCAGATAATACAATGATAAGAAGGAAGATGATTTCCACCTTGGAATAAAATATAAAAAGTATTGCTACCGCTCCCCTGATGGTATCCAGAAGAGCCATCAGGTATTTTTCAGGGAGAATATCTCCAAAAGTCCCTGCAAAAGGTGACAGTACCAGACTGGGGAGTATTGAGAAAATCAGCCCGAGAGATGTGGAGATTCCCGAACCCGTCAGCCTCAAAAGCAGTATTGTCACTGCAATGAACCTGAAGGAATCACCCAGGTTGGAAACAGCCTGACTTAAGAGGAACCTCACAAATGCACCGTCATGCATTAAAGCATCCAGCGACTTATCCTTAAAACGCATGGCATTCTCCCCTGAACTATATTAGCCTGATATCGGCATATTATAGTTATTCGCCATGTGAGGAAATATTCCAGTAAATCATCGAATGTGCAATATAAAAAGAGTGCGTAATTGCAGAGGAATGCGCAATAAAGAATTGCATATTTTCATGATGGTGTAAATCATGACCCCCTGTCGCTGCGCGACATCCCCCTATCGAGGGGGAACGAGGGTAGCTCTAAGAATTGGAGCAACGTAGTACAAAAGCATGGCGTAGTAAAAAAGCATAACATAGTAAAAAGGTATAGCATAGTAAAAAGGCATAGCATAGTAAAAAGGCATAGCATAGTAAAAAGGCATAGCATAGTAAAAAGGCATAGCATAGTAAAAAGGCATAGCATGCCTTGTGCTCCCTAATAGGGAGCTGCCCGTTAGGGCTGAGGGTATTGCGCGTTCTTTTATATTATGAAATGCGACAGGGAAGGGACGGTTCTCACTTGTCGCAAAACCATCTCATTACCGCACTATATTCTCATAGTGCGCACTATCCTGCTATTGCGACCACCCTGCAAATACGCACTTCGCATATATGCTAATTCCCAACTTCGACCAAATGAGACATGGGCTTGTAATCACTTATACCCATATAACGCACCTGGATCCAGTCCTGCCCTTTTACATAAAGCCACGACTTAACCACCGCGCCATCCATGCCTTCCAACACCACCTTCTCCTTCCCATGCTCCAGGTTTGGGTTGGCTTTAACTTCTCTTGACGCTTTTCTGACTTGAAGGGTTTCGTGTCTCCACTCCACAATCGGAGCCGGATGCCTGCCGTAAAAAGCAATATACAGTATATTATCCACTCCTTCAGCCCATATCATAATTGGAGTGTCGGTATCATTCCTGAATTTGAAATCCCTGGCTCCGAAAGCTACGGTTGCATCCTGGCCATAAGGCACATAGGGAACCGGCATTGTGTGGTTGTATCTTTCTACAATTTCAAGATTACAAAGCGCCGTAACATTGTAAAGGGTAGACGCTATTTTACATACTCCTCCGCCAATCGTAGTGGTAAGCTTTGTGCCAATATAAGTAGGCCCTTTCTGAAAGCCTCTTTCTATTGAATAAGGTCCTATGGAGCCATTCTGTGAAAATATTTGCCCCTGCTTCACCAATATCCCCCGAAGCATTTTTGCAGCCAGATGGACATTATCCTCCTCTCCCGGAAGCGGGTCCTTTAATACCGTTCTATAAGCTGCCATAAGAACATTGGTATCGTTTCTCATTTTTGTTTTGAAGAAAGTTTCATCCCGTTCCCAAGGTACATCCCATACCGGACCCGAGACTATCCTTTCACCTTCTGCAGGCATACTGACATCCTCGTCAAGCTTCATTGCCGGAATGACGGCACTGTGGATAAATAGTACAATTGCAGCTATTGCTGCCAGCATAAAAACTTTAAAAAATTTAATTATCATCATGAAAATATTATCTGTACTGCGGAGAAAAATAACCGATTTAATATATTCCAGTACTAAAAGCTTGTATAAATACATATTTTCACAATGAAACTGATTTGTGGAGCATATGATGAAAAAAGCAGTTGGAGGTAAAAACAAAATGGTATTCTTTTTAGCGCTTTTCGGCATGGTATGCTGGGGGATTGCTCCGATATTCGCAAAAATCGGACTGAAAAATGTAGATCCGCTATCAGGTCTCGTACTTAGGACAATAATAGCATCAAGTGTTGTTTGCGGCTGGGTGCTTTTCAGCGGAAGCTTCACAAAAGTAAGCAGCATACCGGCCAATTCCTGGTGGCTGATAGCTGTGGAGGCACTGCTGGCTACTCTAGTCGGAGACCTTGCCTATTACGCCGCAATAAAAAGAGGAGATGTGTCACTGGTCACAATTATAATGTCCAGTTCCCCTATTATAACAATACTATGTTCTGTATTATTCCTGGGCGAGCATATTACCCTGACGAGAATAATCGGTGCATGCCTTGTAATGCTTGGAATAGTTTTAATTGTGTGAGTATCAGTTCCTTCATGGTATCATTAATGGTGGTAAGGCTTTGACAAT
>Ga0366800_1117_pt1 | contig 9679 bp, 5 predicted proteins | sample BONcelN113001E14_FD_207034 | JGI IMG/M metagenome (GOLD analysis project Ga0366800, IMG submission 207034) | Enriched cells from coal bed in the Powder River Basin, Montana, United States - BONCAT cells N11 rep3 HSBNCT.N11.300.1.E14 ...
TCTACATATTCCACCAAATCCGGATTATATGCGACAACAATATCGGCATTGAATATTTCATCCGGCGATTCGAATCCGATGTTAACAGTGAAGGTCTGCCCTTTCGCTACTGAATCCGGCCCTGTGACTATTACAGTGCTGGGTGTGTTTGTGCTCAGTGTGACCAGGCCGAAATTAGTGGTAGAAGTCCAGTTGTTGCCGTCACCACTCCAGATCAACTGACCGCGTCTTTGTTCAAAAGACGTCCTGTCGTTCTCCGCGATGTCCAAACCGAAGCTAATACCCTCTGCAGGTGTAAGGCCCAGCTTGCTCCATGGTACTGCTACCTCTGTAGTGAAGCCGTCGCCCGTCAGCATAGCTGCGCCAACTAAACCGCTGATATTAGTGATCCTGCCGCTGCAGGTAATCTCGATTTCATAATCAGTAGAAGTATAGGTGCCGCCGCGCTGGCCATCACCATTGAGATTAATAGTAAAGGAGTCATTCTCGTAGATATTGCCGCCGTCGTCCACTACATCGTCATCATATGCCCTGGCGCCGATGTAAAGGTTATTTTCATCCCATAATAGTCCGAAACTTGCCGTGTTGTGGACATAATGGATCTCTACGCCATATCCAGGAACTATGGAAAAACCAGTACAGATGCAAATTGGCATATCATTAATGTGGCGGACGTCAGCGGGGCGGAAATTGGTGTCCTGGATGGGGAAATAGGTCTTGCAGACCTCGTGTATGTAGCTTTAAAGATATTTGAGTAAAGGGATTTCGCTCTACCTTTAGGCATGGGGAGAGAACTTTTTCTTCCCATGCCTTTATCAAAAAGAAGCAATGTATGAAATGATTTTCAGCTTGTTTTATACTATTGCGGTGATGGCAGAATGGAGGCATGTATGATAAACAAAAATAAGCTCCGAATCCTGACAGCTATGATAGTATGTATATTTCTTATTCAGACTAATATCAGTATTGCAGCAGGCACACCGGTATTTTCCCTGGTGACGGAGACAGGAAGTGTCAAGGTGGACAGCCAATACAGCGTAAAGCTTCATGTAGCAAATGCAAAAAGTATCTATGGCTTTGAAGCAACAATTTCTTATGACTATGGTATGACTGAATTTGTCGAGGAAGGAACCAAAGCGGCTTATAAGGAAGGCCTTTCTTTTTATGTGAAGCCTGAAGCTGGAGCTGAAGATACTATTGTCGTCGTTTATACCGGAATTAAAAAAACAGCGAAGCTTATGAGTGGGGATGCCGATCTGTTTAATATCAATTTTGTGGCAAAAAGAGCCGGAACCGCAGTATTGATACTGGAATCAGTCAAAGTGAGCGACAATATGGGAAACATACAAACATATACAATCGGCTCTAAAATATCAATTGTATATGGAGATGCGGTTGGCCCAACACTGACACCCACACCAATGACGTCATCCACCCCCACACCCGTACCTGTTCCAACAGATACGCCTACCCCCACACCTGTGCAGATAATAAACATTTCGCCTGAACTGGTGCCATTGGATAGGGCAACAGGTATCGCCAGGGTTGACATAGATGGGCAGGCGGAAGGTATCTTTTCCAGGGAAGGGATATCTGTTGTAAATGCGCCTGTTATTCCCGGAGCGGAGGCATATACCTTATTGATCCCTGCCGGCAGCCTGTCCGGCATTCTGGGTAATGGGCTATTGAACTTTTCTACCGGGATAGGCAGTATTACAATTCCCGGCAACATGCTGGAAGGGATTTCTGAAGCTGCAGGGAAAGGGATAGAGGTCACTATTGGCAGGGGGGACAAGTCCGGACTGCCCGATGAATTGAAAGAAGCCATTGGCGACAGGCCGCTGGTACAGCTTGTCTTGACCTTGGACGGAGTACAGGCCGAATGGAATAATCCTTATGCGCCTGTCACAGTATCCATTCCGTATACACCCACAGTAGAAGAACTTGCCGATCCGGAGCATATAGTTGTCTGGTATATTGATGGGGAAGGGAATGTGGTTCCTGTCTCAAATGGACATTATGATACTGAAACCGGGGTAGTAACCTTCACGGTGACACATTTCAGCTATTACGCCATAGGCTATGTCCATAAGAGCTTTGCAGACCTGGGAAGCATTGAATGGGCAAGAAAGGCCATAGAAGTATTGGCATCCAAGGGCATCATTAATGGTACAGGAGGGAATGCTTATTCGCCGTCACTGAATGTCACAAGAGCCGACTACTTGCTGCTGCTGGTAAGAACACTGGGGCTGTGGGCTGAGACTGAGGATAACTTTGATGATGTGAAGCCGGGCACATACTATTATGAAGCTGTCGGGATTGCTAAAAAGCTGGGTATCACTACCGGTGTGGGCAATAACCGGTTTAACCCGAAGGAGAATATCTCCAGGCAGGACATGATGGTGCTGACGGCCAGAGTACTGGAGAAGTTCAAAGGATTGAAAGCCGGAGGCAATACCGCCATACTGGATAAATTCAAAGACTGGGAGGATATTGCCGGATATGCGGCAGAAAACCTGGCGACGCTGGTATCCAAAGGCCTCATTTTAGGCTCGGGAGATAAAATAAATCCCCTTGGACAGACGACCCGGGCAGAAGCTGCAGTATTTCTTTACAGGATATATAATCAATATATTTAAGGAACTAATAAAAATGAAAATACACGAACTGGAAAACGCTAATTTTTTCTATGATGTCGGCGACCAATTAAAAACATTCATATACAAGCGCTCAGAAGAGTTCTTCAATGAAGGGGACGCAGCTAGGGATGCCATTAATAACATTGAAGAACTGGAGGCGCGGAGATGCTTCATGTATGATAAATATATGGAAGCGATAGGTGGACTTCCTGAAAATGGAAATACTCCGGCAGCAAGAGTTACAGGGAGTGTGGAAATGGATGGCTACAGGATTGAAAAAGTCCTTATAGAAGCCCGCCCCAAAAGCTTTATCACGGCCAACCTTTATATACCTAAGCTTCTTGATGGTCCAAGCGGAGCCGTTCTTTTTGCATGCGGTCATACGGAATTTGCCAAAGCACATCATTCCTACCAGGCCATATGCCAGTATTTTGTTCGTACAGGCCTTATAGTGCTCGCATTTGACCCGGTAGGCCAGGGGGAGCGGTTCAGCTATATTGAGGAATCCGTTGGTACACATACGGTAAATTGGGGAACTGTGGAGCATAGCTATGCCGGAGTCCAATGCTGGCTGCTTGGTGACAGCATTGCGCGGTATTTTATCCATGATTGTATGCGATGCGTGGATTATCTTTGCAGCCGTCCGGAGGTTGACCCCTGTCGTATCGGTATTACCGGTGGGTCAGGTGGAGGGCTCCAGACATGCCTGATGATGATGTGTGAACCAAGGATTGCAGCTGCAGCCCCTTCCACCTGGCTGACAAACCGCAGGACATACATGCATGCCGGCGGTCCGCAGGACGCCGAACAAATAATGCCTGGGATGACCGCTCTGGGCTTTGACCATGAGGATATACTCATGGCAATGGCGCCTCGTCCCGTCCTGGTGCTTGCTGCCAAATCTGATTTCTTCACAATTGAGGGTACCAGGAGGAGTGTAGAACGGGCAAGGCGGTTCTGGGATATGTATGGGAAAGGAAATTGCTTAAGTCTTTTCGAGGATGACAGCACCCACGCATATACAATGGCTATGGCAAAAAAGGCTGCTTTGTTCTTCTCGGAACACCTCCTGGGCAAGAAGGGCAGTAGTGAGTATATAGATACCCTTTCCAGCAAAATTATACCTTCAGCATATACGTTGCTGAAATGCACACAATCCGGGCGAGTGAAAGGAGAACTGGAGGGCGCCAGGTTTGTATGCGATGAAAATGCGGACAGGGCTGACAAATTCGAGAAATTCAGAATGAGTTGTGCAGAAGGGCATGAGGACTTGGCTGTATCCTGGATCAAGGAAAGAATCTTTGCGTATCGTAGGCCGTGTGAAATGAACCCTCGCTTTTATAATACAGAGCATATTGAAGGCTTTGCCGTTGAAATGTGTTTCTGGTGGTCACAGGAGGGTCTTATAAATCATGCATATCTGTTCCGTGATTGCCACTTTCATGGCGAAGTCCTCCCGGTGACGATTGCAGTTTGGGATGGCGGAACTACAGAAATACAGCAGCATGTAAAATGGTTGAGGAAGGTCTGTTCATCCGGTAGGGTTGTATTGGTGCTGGATGTATCCGGATCAGGAGCATTAAGTCCCAGGTTTGCAAGTACAGGTTACCACCCAATGGAAATTCACGGAATCATTTATAAGCTGGCAACTGACTTGATATGTATGGGTGACAGCCTTCCTGCCCTAAGAACTTATGATGTCCTTCGCACACTGGACCTGATTGTTCAATGGAAGGGTTTGATGTCAAATGATATACGCATATACGGCCATGGAAGCTATGGAGTCTATGCACAGGTTGCAGCCGCTCTGGACGGCAGGATTGCCGGAATTGAAGTGGTTGACTGTATCGATAGCTTTACAGACCTTGTGAAAGCCCGTTATTACGATTCCTATAATGTCATGAGCTTTATATTGCCGAGTATTCTCCGGTGGATTGACCTTCCCGACCTGCATAATTTACGAAAGAGGTATTTATGAATTTTATAAAAAAGAGTAATGCTCAATTGTTTTTATTTATAAACGCTATATTATGGGGTTCTTTATATGTCTGGTCAGATTTATTGCTTGCATTTTTACCCCGATTCACCATATTATTGCTTTGTTCCCTGGGTGGGCTTGCTGTTACTGCTGTCATATTCTTTTCCAAAATTCGTGGGATAAAGGCTGAAGAAATCCTTCCAAGCCTTATAGTGACAGCGTTATCAATCATTAGCAATACCTTCTTTATGCTGGCGCTTCAATATACCAGTAGTTCCAATACTGCATTTATTGTTCAAAGCTCAGTAGTTATTACTCCTGTAATCATGGTGATAATTGAAAAACGCATGCCTGATTCTAAAGTTATTATCTGTGCTTTTATCTCTCTGGCAGGTCTTTTCCTGATTACATGCTCATTTACTGATTTTAGATTCAATATGGGTGATATTTTTGCATTTTGTAATGCCCTTTTTTTCTCTCTTTTCTTAATTGGACAAAGGATCATATCTGTTAAAGTTAGTACAGAGCATTTTTCGTTTCTGCATTATTTATATGGATCATTAATATTTCTGCTGTTGGCAGGATTTATTGATTTTCCGAATATAAGCCTTACCGGGCTTGATACATATAAATTTATCCTGCCTGCTTTAGCCAATATTATAATTGCCATCGTTACAGTTCTTTTCCAGAGCCAGTCAATAAGATATGTCAAGCCTGAAAGTGCAGTGTTGATATACATGATTGAACCGCTTGTCGCACTTGTTTTAGGAAGTATTCTTATTGGCGGACAATTAAAGGGGATTCAATCAGTAATCGGCTTTGTTTTGGTTATGGCGGCGGTATTTCTTTCAGTTGTGAAGCTTCCGGTACGCAAGGATCATGCAAAATCCGGAGAAGAAAGTGGAAAATATTAAATAACAAAATAGTTCAGCCATACAGCTCAAGGTGTTAATTCCGAGCAGTATGGCTGCTAAATTAGTGGCATTGCGCAAGCAATTGCTAAAAGTCCAAGAGACTCGATGTCCCTTGGACTTTTACTTGAATTAATTGACAATTTATAAATAGCCCACGCGAGCTGCTTCGCCTGCGTTTATGAAGCCATTGATCTTTATTTCAGCACTGTTGCTGATGCTGACCCCGCTTACGGTACGCACTCAAATAGTCTCTTTTCTATTTGACTGCTAGGTTATGTCTTACATATTATCGATTACAGTTATTGCGCCTCAACATTAATCTCACTTACATAATAGTAATTGTTACCGCTGCTGGAAGCACTATCGACTACGATCCGGACATATCTCCCGCTTTTAGCGGTCGTTTCAATCCGATTGAGCCCAAGCGAGGATATAGTTCCTTGTGCTACCGCAGTATCCCAAGGGCCGTCACTCCCAGATGACACATATACATGATAATTCTGGATATGGCTCCAATCTTCATAGTATCTTAATCCAACAACAGTATAAGCGCTCCCTAAATCAATCACAAACTCCATAGGCATCGTACCTGTCTGGCGCCATCTCGTTCCAGTATTATTATCAAAGATCCACGTTGAACCAGTAGTGCCTCCACTCGAAGAAATCACACTCATATTGCCTTGAGGCACATCTGTAGCTGTAGGTGTAGGTGTGGGTGTAGGTGTGGGTGTAGGTGTAGGTGTGGGTGTAGGTGTGGAGTCTGACGCCTCAACATTAATCTCACTTACATAATAGTAATTGTTGCCGCTGCTGGAAGCACTATCGACTACGATCCGGACATATCTCCCGCTTTTAGCGATCGTGTCAATCCGATTGAGCCCAAGTGAGGATATAGTTCCTTGTGCTACCGCAGTATCCCAGGGGCCGTCACTCCCAGATGACACATATACATGATAATTCTGGATATGACTCCAATCTTCATAGTATCTTAATCCAACAACAGTATAAGCGCTCCCTAAATCAATCACAAACTCCATAGGCATCGTACCTGTCTGGCGCCATCTCGTTCCAGTATTATTATCAAAGATCCACGTTGAACCAGTAGTGCCTCCACTCGAAGAAATAACACTCATATTGCCTTGAGGTACATCTGTTGATGTAGGTGTAGGTGTAGGTGTAGGTGTAGGTGTAGGTGTCACAGTACCACCAAGATAAACCGTTATTGAATTGCTTTCATTCACATCCACCGTGTTGACTGCTGTCGGATAACCATCTTTGGATACGGTAACCGTGTAGGCAGGCTTTTGCGTCTTGATTCCGTCGACGAAGTCATATCCTGTGAGAATAGCCTTGACCTGGCCTCTGGCCAGTGTAACGGTTTCAACATACCCATCGCTGGATGTGTCTACGGGCCTTACTATGTCAAGGTCAGCGGTATCCGACAAAATCATGGCATCGGTTGCAGACGCGGGGGTGACATCGGTGAATACAGTCTGCCCACCCGAGGTTATGGTAACCGTAGCTCCGTCAAGATCGGCTCCCGTGGCATCCTTTACATAGATGTCCAGCATCTCCTGGTTGACGATATGGTTGTTTGTGGAAAATGAATAGCTATACTCGCTGGCGCCATCCTGGTAAATGTTGTTTAAAAAAACACCGGTTGCCCTATAATATCCATTAAGTTCCTGTTTTAGCGTATAATAGAATGGCTGGTTCTCGGACTTGATGAAGGTATTGCCTACAAATTTCGGATAGCCATCGGCATCACCATAACTATCCGCTAGTAGTACATTTGCATAGGTACCGATCACCGTATTGTTCCTGAATATCAAGTAAGGGGAATCATTGTGGCAAACCACGCATATGCCTGCCACCTTGCAACCCAACCCTTTGCCTATGAGCGTATTGTTTTCGAAGATACCCCTTCCGTTTACAATTGGAATATTATCCTCATCCGGAGTCGCATTGGGAAGGCCTACCCATAAGATCCTTCCTCCGCCGTCATCACCCGCTAGAGGCTGACCATAGGCAATGAAGGTATTATTGTAAACATGAAGGCCATCCGCCCCCCAGGTAGTCCTGAAACAAGCGCTTCCGGTATATCCATACTCCCATCCGGTTCGGGTGCATTTTACCTCTACATAGTTGTCATGTACTCCCGAACCCGGGCTATAGGTTGCAAACATTGCAATCCCAATCGGATGGTTGCCGATACCTATGATTTTATTATAAGCGGCTTGTGAAGCATATCCACATGATAATTGTATGCCAAACGAGTTTGTGACGTAGCTGTTGATGTAAATTTCGTTATTCAGAGCCTCTACAGCTCCAAAGAAGCCTTGTTGTCTTGTTGCCTCTACCAGATTATTGTTAATATACCCGGTGACATGGGCACCGTCTATGCTGCTTGCTGCCTGAGATCTGTTTGTGACCTCAGTCCCTCTGTCATCAAAAACGCAGTGGTCGACATGATTTTCTGTAGCCCAATGCATGTACATGCCTGATACATCTCTGCCTGCCCATATCACTTCAATTCCCTGAACATTCAATTGCACATTACGGGAGTATATCGGATTCCACCATATACAGTGTTCTTCTCCCGCATTGTTACCAGATCCCTGCTCAATGATTCCATTTACGATGCTTATAGGATTTCCTGCTGTATATATTGGTGGAACAACTATTCCTCCGGTTTCGGAAGCGCCATCGGTCCCAACGCTTTCATTGTATGTCACCGTATGCCCGTTAAGGTCCAGGGTGACCCCTTTTGCCTTAATAGTGAATGCTGTAAGTGGTGCGGATATGTCCTGTGTAAGTATATACTTGGTATTGGCACTGCTAAGGACATAGGGCGGCCCGCTTACATCCTGGGGAATGCGCAATGCCGTGGCGTCATATGGCTGGGTGGTAAACGTCCTGTCTGTGCTATAAGACGTCTCTCCATTAGTTCCTGTGCAAACCATGCGGTAATGGTAGGTTGTATTCACTGTAAGTCCGGAAATACGGTGGACTTGAGTAAAATAAGGCTGCTGTATGACCCATGACAGTTCTGACAGGGGCGTGCTGCTTCCGTAAGAATCTGTCGGCCCATATTCCACGTAGCTCCTTGCCCTGTTTTCAGTCTGCCAGTAAATACATGCCGCATTTTCCGACGTCATGGTCCATTCCTGGGAAATTACGCCTGCCGGAAGGGATGGAATGGTAAGATGGGATATTTCTTCAGGAGGAATAACCGGGGGCGTGGGATGAGCAAATATACTTCCCGTGAATATAGTTGAGCTACAAAATACGACAATTAAAACTAAACAGAAAAATTTCTTTCTAAACGTTTTCATAAACTGGCTCCTCTCAAAATAATACTTGCCTGGATATCAAATTTCAAATATAGTAAAACTTGCGCATTTATCTGGGTGCAGATATTTGAGCGGTTAAGATGTCGTTATATTGCTCTGCAACTTCGGTACAGACGATTCCAGCCGTTTCACCTCCATTCCATTCAACTTTTCCGGTCTTTTGGTTTACGCCATTGATGTGTTTGTTATGTGAATATTGCGTTACATGAATCTCTATGTGTACTGTTGTTCCTGAAGCCGGATGTGATGCAGACATTCTGCCAAATCTTCCTTTTATTAATATTTGTAAATATAAACAGACAGGTATCTGCTTATGTCCCATTAATTTATATTGTAGGGATAATTTTGTATTGCTCTTTTTCATATGTGATTTTTCGTCTTTTAGTAGTCCAATCAGGATCCCGTGTTTGAATGGAGAAATTCCATGTTACATGTAATTATTACTACAGCGAAACAAACATTAATTTATCGGCATTTATGCGCCTTCCAGAAATATCGCGAACGATTTAACGCGCTATTTCTGGAAGGATAATTAAAATGTTTCGCTGTAGTATTATATTGATTTTTATTATATCCTCTGTTTCCTCAAATTACCTGATATTCGAATATTAAGGACTATTTACAAAGTTGAGTATATAGAAATACAGTATGATTATCAAGTTACTTTTTTTTATTGACATGGTTATAATTTTGCTCTCTTGAAGCAGCGTTGTAAAGAAAAGATGTTAATATACAATACCTAAGGTTAAAAAATAATACGTCGATCATCGATATTGTCAACATAAAGAAAAAATG
>Ga0366800_1126_pt1 | contig 9540 bp, 6 predicted proteins | sample BONcelN113001E14_FD_207034 | JGI IMG/M metagenome (GOLD analysis project Ga0366800, IMG submission 207034) | Enriched cells from coal bed in the Powder River Basin, Montana, United States - BONCAT cells N11 rep3 HSBNCT.N11.300.1.E14 ...
GGTACCGGATGCTTGAAAACCCGGGACATTCGGGTTATATAAACGGGCAGGTGTGTTTTTACCTGATTTTAGCATGGAAGTACGAAAAAAAGCTGGGATCAGAGCAGGAATTGTGGCTGTCCTCCGCCATTAAGGTGTTAAACAAGATCATGGCAGAGCAGGGGGATGACGGCCGATTCGGCTATACCTATAATGAAAAGGACGGTACAATCCTTGATGGGGACGGCTTTAGCGGATGCTGGTTCATCCCTGCCCTGGCGCTATTGTATCAAGTCACAGGAGAAAAGGTTTATTTAAAGGCGGCACAAAGGGCGATGGATTTCTACCGTACTTTTGTGAAAAGCTTCAATGTTTACGGAGGACCTCATGACATTTTTAAAAGTCCGGATGAAGAGGGGATCCTTGGATGGATACGGGCTGCACATATTCTCCATGCAGCTACCGGGGAGCAGCAGTATATGGAGGATCTGACAGCAGGACTGGAATATGAGTTTTCATGGAAATTTTCATATAATGTAGCAAATGAAATCGATCCGCTGAAATGGAAAAAATGGTGCTCTACGGGAGGATCGGTGACTTCTGTAAACAATTCACATATACATCCCATGGGCAGCTCGGTTTTGGGAAGTATTGCATATGCTGCCGAAAAAACGGGAGACCGGTACCTGATGTCAAGACTGCAAGACACGATTCAGTGGACACTGACTACATATCTTCATTATGATGGAGATTATGACTGGGGTAAAAAAGGAATGATAAATGAGCGTTTTTGCTATACAGACTCTTTAATTAACGAGAGATATCCGGACGGAAGCCCTGCGCTGTTGAAGGAATACTCCTTATCCTGGTTTATGGATTCTGCTCTGTCCGATAATGTAATATGATAGTTCTTTGCTTCCTTGCAATACCCATAATCAACAAGGGCCTGTGCAATAGCATCAACAGCCTCTTTTACGGTGCCCTCACCAATTACGGCATCATGAGAAAGCCAATAGTATTTTCTTAAAAGCTCTGATATCGAACTGAAAAAATCAGTGTTTGATTTGATATAAAGATGAATATCTGCAGTAACATCGCCTTTATCAAGATTTACATACCCATCCGGCCGACAGAAATAATTCCTTCCGGATACAGTGCTATATGTATACGGCACATTACAATAGCCAAGAGAGAAAGAAATTCTGTGCAGCTGTGAAGTGCTGACGCCTATTCCGGTTTTCTGCGCTGTACTGCCGTCCGCATACAGGCATATATCACGCCCACCCATTGCATAAGCATAGCTGGATCCAATCATGGATGTAAAACCATGGCTGGATCTGTCGGTACGCACAAGCCATTCTCCTGCTGCCCAGGGCTTATGGTATGACCTGTCTCCTGAGAATTCCAGTTGCGGATAGGTGCTCCATGGGCTGGCTCCCCCCTTGTTATCACCGTACATGAATGCCGGAACAAAAGGGAAATACGTATTGTCGTCCGGAAGCTCCCATATCAGTCTTATAATTGTACAACCGCTCCCCTGTACATGCAGACGGGCAGAATATCCATAACATGAATCCTTCAGGTTGAGAGATGCGCAAACATGAAGTCTGTCATTCACCCAGGTAAGTTTTGTATCTGATTCTTCCTGCAGCATGCAGGAAGGCTCCAGAGTCACTGGGCTGTAAAAGCTGTCATTTCCTGGTCTGGTCGCCGACATTCGCAGAGTCCCGTGAGTTTTTTGCGTGTCACAGCTATAAACCTCTATTCCACAGCCTGTTTTCCGAAGGCCTAACATGCTCATGCATTCCCTCCCTGACAAAGTTATACTACTTTCAACATAGTACTACAATTTATTACTACTCACCTTTCAGCATACCTATTGCACTCTTAACAGATGCTGCAAGATACTCAAGAGTCTCATCAGGCATGCCGCACCACATGGGGAAGCTGAAGGAATTGTCCCACCACTCGTCAAGTACAGGGCAGTCATGCCCGCCTGCTCCAAGCTTCTGGAAGAGGGGGAATCTGTAAAGAGGATAATACTGCACAATACACCTGATTTTAAACTCATTGACCAATATATCCATCAGGTCGTTCCTGTTTTTGCCGAAAGCAGACCCGTCAAAATGCATGACATACTGGTGCATGACATGGCGGTACCCTTGGGGTATGGTATTAAAGCTTATTTCCGGAGTGTCCGAAAGCAGTTCTCTTATTTTCATATTTTGAGCAATTATCTCATCGGTATATCCCTTTACGCTTTTTAGCAGGACACTGCCGACAGCACATTGGGCCTCGCCCAGGCAAAAATTATTTGGCCAGACGCCGTCCATGTCAATATCAACTGTACTCATGGCCGGTACCCAGTAACGCTCTCTTTCTCCCTCAATACCCCGTACACCATTATGCCTCAAGCCGGGCACCAGTAAAGCATCCTTATCTGATTTAACAGTCAGAATGCCTCCTTCTCCAAGTGTGGACATTGTTTTTGCTCCATGAAAGCTGAAACAGCCGAAATCACCGAAGGTCCCTACATGCCTTCCGTTGATTCTGGCATCTATGGCCTGTGCACAATCTTCTACAACTCTTATATTATGCTTCCCGGCTATGCTCATTACAGCATCCATATCGACGGGCATGCCCAGAAGATGGACAACAACCAGCGCTTTAGTCCTGGAGGTTATTTTACGCTGGATATCCTTAGGGTCAACCACCCAGGTATTCTTATCAATATCCGCCCATACGATTTTTGCACCTGTCATTCCAAAAGGTATGGCTGAAGCGCAAAAGGTATATGCAGGAATGATAACCTCATCGCTGGGCTTGAGTCCGCATAATATGGCTGCCAGCCTTAGGGCGTTGGTACAGTTGTCTACTGCAAAAGCATGATTTGCTCCGGTAAATGCCTCGAAATCCTTTTCAAAGGCCTCTAAAAAGCTCCCCTGGGTCTGGCATTCCGCATTTCTCATTACATTTCCCACAGCTTGTATCTCTTCCTCAGTATAGCCATGCTGTCTGGCAGGAAAGGCCACTTTATAGCCTCCAACCGAACCGCGCCCTGAAGCATCATTTGTTTTAACTTTCTTTTCTTCCATAATTAGTCTCCTCCGCCACAAGTTAAAGCTTTTTGATTTTTCCCATTATTTCATTTATTGCCTTAATGATATAATCCGCCTGTCCGATTGTCATAGTTGGACCGATGGGAATGGAAATCAGCTTTTTCCTGAATACTTCCTCCGCAACCGGGCACTCCCCGGGCTTATGTCCCTTTTCCTTGAATATTGTGAACAGGTAGGAGGGTACATACTGAATCCAGCATTGTATCCCGTATATTTCAATAAGCGGTCTTAATAGTGCTTCCTTCCCTACACCCAGCTTTTCTGATTCAAACTGTATATTGTAAAGATGGTATACATGATAGCAATCAGGGTGTTCATAAGGTACGGTAATCCCTTCAATATCCTTCAGACCACCGGTAAGCATCCCGGCAAACTCCCTGCGCTTGCTGTTGGCCTTATCCAGCTTTTTCAACTGTGATATTCCCATAGCTGCCTGAACATCACTCATACGGTAATTACTGCCATAATAGCCGCCCACTTTTTGAAAATCCAGATAAAAGGGCAATTCTCCATCAGTACACTCCCAGACTTTCTTGTCGGGAAAGTGAATGCTGCCAAACTGTTTCAAGCGAGAAATCCTGTCTGATAATTGGGGATCCCTGCAAACAATCATTCCCCCCTCCCCCAGGGTGGTCATGTTTTTCCATGTATGGAAGCTGAATGTTCCTATATCCCCGATAGTTCCGGCTTTTTTTCCCTTATAGGCTGCTCCGGGGGCATGAGCTGCATCCTCCACCACTTTTAAATTGTATTTCCTGGCTACCGCCATTATCGGATCCATATCACACATTTGACCGGCAAGGTGTACAAGAAATATGGCCTTGGTTTTTTCAGTTATATTTTCTTCAAGTTTTTTGGGATCCATATTCATTGTAGCAGGGTCAATATCGATAAATTTTAGTACAGCACCGCATTTGAGAGGTGCAAGAGCAGTAGCGACAAAGCTTATCGCACTGGTCAGCACTTCATCGCCCTCCTTCAGATCAAGGGCCCATGCCGCAATTTCAAGGGCAATTGTTCCATTGCTGCAGGTGTGGGCATACGGTACATCGTTATAATCAGCAAACTTCCTCTGGAATTCCAGGGTATATGGCCCCTGTCCGGAAAGACATTCTGCCTTCATTGCATTCTGTACAGCTGCCAGGTCATCAGCTTCAATAAGACATCCTCGCATGGAATATGGAATTTTAAACTTATCCATGAACTGATTCTCCTTTCATAAACTCATACTTTCTCCCCGGTTCTTCCCTCTGATCAAAATAAATCCTGCAGCTTGTCAAGCTGTGTAAATACCTTGTCAAAGGCTTTGACTGCATACTCGACGTCTTCTCTGGTGCTTGGCCAGAAAAACATATTGCTGAGCCAGGTGGTTCTATCAGAAATGTCTACTGCCACTGGGTAATCTTCTATCGAGTATGTCACATTTCCCTTGTAATGCCCGTCGCTCCACGGCGAGCCCTTCCCATAGCCGATTTTATCCCTGAATAACCTTTGGGCTGGAAGCGGCATTCTCTGCCACGAGCCGATACGAAGCCCTTCCGCACACAAAGCATCCGACACCCTGTCTCTGAACTCTGCCTCGGGCATATCAAAACCTGCCTTCCTGGCTGAAAGCATCATGGGAAAGAACCAGTAAACACACGTCCTGTCGCTTTTATATGCAGGGAAGCTTACAAAGTCGTATTTAAGCAGCTGCTTTTTCAGAAATTCGGCGTTTTCCATTCTTCGTTCATTCATTTCATCCAGCCTCCGGAGCTGGCTTCGGGTAAAAGCACCTACAAATTCCGTAGTGCGGTACATCCACCCCATTGCATAGCTGTTGTATTCCCTTCTTTTTCCCTTGTAGATTCTTTCGCCGAACTCCCTGACCATCCTGGCTCTTTCATAATATTCCTCGTCATTGGTGACAAACAGTCCGCCATCGCCTGCCGCCAGGTTTTTCCATGTATTCAGGCTGAATGCTGCTATATCGCCCAGATTTCCGGCTTTTTTGCCTTTATACTCCGCTCCGTGAGCCTGACAGGCATCTTCAATTACAACAAGGTTGTGTCTTGCTGCCAGTGCATTTATTTCATCCATATCAGCAGGATAACCATTGAGATGCACAGGGATTATTGCTTTCGTATACGGAGTGATTGCCTGCTGTATTTTAGCTGCATCAATATTCCATGTCTCAGGCTCAATATCTACAAATACCGGTATGGCATTGTGATGTAACACAGCTGTTCCTGTTGCCACAAATGTATATGCAGGAACTATTACCTCATCACCCGGCTCAATTCCTGCAGCAGCCACGGACATATGAAGTGCTGCAGTTCCGCTGTTTGCAGCCAGGCAATATTTAGTACCGGTATACTCCGCCCATTCCTTTTGAAGGCTGTCAACTTCCGGTGTTATATGGCTGAATACACCAAAATCCATTGCACGCATTACAGCTGCTTTGTCTTCATCAGTTACAAACGGCCACTTTTTCAAAGCATCCTCGGGAACAGCTTTTTCTCCGCCTAGGATAGCAAGTTTATCTGTCATTGAAAGTCTCCCCCTGAATCAGATTGTGATAGTTTTTGAAGCAATAAAAAATTATGAGGATGAATATGCTTAAATTATAGCATTATGGAATACTATCCCGAGTGTGTTCTTTTTAGGGAATTGTGCTGTCTTTTTGTGATTTTTGACCGTCGGTAACAGCAGGCAGCCGCATTATTACTGTGGTGCCGCCGCCAGGAATACTATAGAACTCAATTCCGTATTGCATACCGTAATACAGGTGTATCCGCTTCTGAACATTATATATGCCTATACTGTCGCCTGAAAGGCTGCCTGCCAGATTGCGGCGTATTTCCTCCAGCTTCCTGTGTGAAATGCCCGGTCCGTCATCCGATACTGTAAAGACTACTTCATTATTCAATTTATAACAGCTTATTGAGATGGAACCGCCCTTTTCCTTTTCCTGAATGCCATGGTGTATGGAATTTTCCAATATCGGCTGAAGAAGTATTTTAGGCAAAAGGCAGTCTTCCAGACCGTCTTCTATATTCCAGAATACTTTCAGCCTATCACCCAGCCTGTGAGCATAGAGACTAATATAAGATTTTTCAAACTCCAGTTCCTGATAAAACGGGATGAATTCCTCCCCCTTTTTTACTCCCATACGGAAAAACTCACCCAACTCGGAAATCATATCAGCCGCCTTGCCTTTGTCTCCACTCTTCACAAGCCATTTTATGGATTCCAGGGTGTTGTACAGGAAATGCGGATTTATTTGTGCTTTCAAAGCTTCCAGTTCTGCTTGTTTTTTCTCATTTTCCAGCCTGCTTTGCCGAAAAGCTGCTTCATACACTTCATTTATGAGTCTTTTGATCTGTACTGCCATATCATTAAATGCAATACTGAGCTCTTCAATTTCATAAGGTCCTGTTATAAATCCAAAATCTGCTTCCATATCACCGGCGCCAAAGCGTGAAAGGTTGCCTGAAATTCGCTCCATGGGCTTTGTAATCCAGAAGGATACAAGTCCTGAAACAGCAAATATCAGAAGCAGGCTTGCAATGAAAACAAAAATATAAGTATTCAGTATCTGCCAGTTATCCTCCATTACAAGATTGTACGGTACTTCTCTTACCAGAACCAAAGGCAGCCTGCTGCACTGCAGCATAAAAACCATACTCTTTTTGCCGCCGGTGCTTACTGTTTGCACTGTAACTTTGCTTTCCTGCGGATCTATATGATATGGTGAATGCATTCCTATATATTGTTTAGCACTGTGAGATATTATAACTCCGTTTAAATCCACCAGATAAACCAGTTCGCCAGTTCCATTTATACTATTATACAGACGTTCAATGTCGGATTCATAGTAGGAGGCATACAAATACCCGATTATTTTAAATAAATACTGCCCATTGCCGATGCTTCCATCATCTCTGATTTCACGCTGTAAAACAAACATCTGCCTCTCAAAGGAATCCTTCTGTCCAAAGGTCCAGACAGGTGCGCCTCTAGAAAAACGCAGTCTTTCAACACTTTCATCCTTTAGGCGCCTGTCTGCAAATACCGATGATGAAAAAATGTTCTCCCGGGCGGCATTAAATACCGAGGTTTCAAAAACCCCATCTCCCAATACCATGTTTTCATATATAACATCATAGACATTACTTTCTTTTTGTTCAACTGAGGAATCAACAAGAGCTTCCCTAAGGGTCTTGTCAATAACAATGCTTTTTGATTTACGCTCGTTTATGTCTATAAAATAATCAATATTGCCGGTGGTCTGTACCAATCCGGTCTGAAAGGAATCCATAATCTTCCGTTCCATTACCTCAGTGAGTGAAAAGTACAGGATAGCTATGTTGATAATGGCAGACCCCACAAACAAAATGATAAAATACACTATGAATTCATTGCGAAGCTTGAATAAAGCCGCCTTACGCTTGGGATTGCGTTTTAGATCCGTAACCTCTCCTGCTCTGTATTTTCGCACATGATCAATCAGTTCTCTGATAGGACGAATTATCCTTTTGGAAAAAATGAGGCTGCAGCAGCACAAAACAGCATTGCCGCTAAATATGACAAAAGTGAATAGCTGCCAATGACGTTCATCTCTGTTGACAGCTTTTTAAAATCCCGGAACATTATCAGCCGCCAATCCTTGATACTGGAATCCTTTGAATATACTATATACTGTGCACCGTTCAAAGTCAGATTTTCAGCAGTGCCCGGCTTTATGGAATAGCCTTTCAGGTCTTTAAAACATTTAATTGCGTTATCGCTGCTTGACCAAAAATTACGGTTGGTATACCCACTTGTTATTACAGCATCTATGTTCTCTCCCAGTAAATTTTCCAACCATTCGGACTCCATTATTATAAGCATAATTCCAGCTTCCGCATTATCCTGTTCAAGAGCTGTGCAAAAAGCAAATCTGCCTAAAGCTTTATTGCCGTCTCCGATAATATAGTCCGGCTCCATTATATAAATTCCATCTGAAGTCTTCTTCAAATCCCGGTATAGGGAAGAGGCCTTAATTGTATTATAAGTACTTGCATCATCCTTATCCTTCAGTCGGAATTCCCCTGCCGGAGTATATACATTAATGGAATATATCCTGCCGTACACATCCAATACATTGGATAACAGGCTTAATACCTTTGTTTTTTCCTGAGTACGTTTAAACGAGAATTCGGATGCAGCTTCATACTCTTTCAGGTAGGAAAACAGACGGGCGCTCTTTTTAAGCTTTAGTGACAGCTTCTGTATCTCGCTTACAGCAATGGATATTTTATTATCCATTTGCTTCAGATTGCTTTCCTCTATTTTTTCGGTCTTTTTCAGTACAATGCCTGTAGTTGCCTTGTATGTGAAAAATGTATTAACCAGCAGCAGGACAAGGACAAGGCCCATTGATATAATCATTACCAGGGTCCTTATATCCATCTTTAATAAAAACTTTTTGAAATAACCATTTTGCATGGTAATACCACATCTTTCGTTAAGGACTATGTTATGTCCGGCTTTTTATTACGGAAATCGTGGGGGTTATGCCCGGTATATCTTTTAAATATCCTGCTGAAATGTCTGAAATCATCATAGCCAACCATTTCAGCCACCTCATAAACCTTGGTATCCCGGTGCCTAAGCAGCTCTTTTGCCTTATTCATCCGTACCGATGTAAGGTATTCTATAAAGGTCTGATTGGTTCTTCCCTTAAAAAAGCTGCTAAAATATGAAGGATTCATATAAACCAGGTTGGCAACCTCTTCCAGCATTATCTTTCTATCATAATTATCACTGATGTACTTCTTAACAAGTTCAATTCCGGGTGAATCACTGACCACTGTCTCTTCCTGAGCTTCATACCCTTGCCTGTGGCTGTCCAGTTCATTTTTAAGCTGACAAAAAACATAGTTGAAATCCTTTTCCTTGGTAGGCTTGAGTATATAGCTGTAAGCACCGTACTCTATACCTTTTCGGGCATATTCAAACTCATTGTAGCCGCTAAGGATAACAATCCTGATACGAGGATAGCTTCTCTTTATCCGCTCCATTAGCTCTATTCCATTCATAACGGGCATTTTCACATCTGTCAGTACAACATCAGGCATCACGTCTTTGATTTTTTCGAGTGCCTCGGCGCCATTAACGCTTTCGCCGCTTACCTCAAAGCCGTACTCTTCCCACGGCACCTGTTTTACCAACCCGTCACGTATCATTTTTTCATCTTCTACAATAAGCAATTTATACATAAGCTTTATCCACCAATATCTAATCGGATATTATTTCATAACCTTGTTCAATATTCAGCCCATAAAATGATAACATAGGTAGATTCCCGCAGTCAAAAGGTATCAAAAAAGGAGGATTCATCTGCCATGCGCCATGGAGCCTGGACTTCAGATGAATTTCACGTTCAAAGGTTAGAAGCAGCCGGTCTGTTCTCACTACC
>Ga0366800_1134_pt1 | contig 9368 bp, 8 predicted proteins | sample BONcelN113001E14_FD_207034 | JGI IMG/M metagenome (GOLD analysis project Ga0366800, IMG submission 207034) | Enriched cells from coal bed in the Powder River Basin, Montana, United States - BONCAT cells N11 rep3 HSBNCT.N11.300.1.E14 ...
TTGTCTGGGTGAACTGAATCAGCATATCAATAACGGAAATATCGATTTATCCGTGCGCCAATATTTAAAAATCATATCGGGAAAAACAGCGGCTCTTTTCGAAGCATCTTTTTTCTCAGGCGCGGTATTCGTGGAAAAGGATCGAAAGATCATTCACAAGTATGCAAAGCTGGGACACAATATCGGGATGATCTTTCAGCTCACCGATGACTGCATGGATTTTGAAGAGACGAAGGAGATTGCCCAAAAACCAGTGCAGTCGGATTATGAACAAAGTGTAATTACACTTCCTCTGATTTATGCCTTTAAACATCTGACCGATTTTAGGAATAAAGCAAAAGAGCAGGACCTAACCAGAAGCGAGATCAATTTGGCGGTACAGAATACAGGCGGTCTCAATTACACGAGGCTGGTTGCACAAAAATACTACGTCAAATCCCTGGAGTTGATCAAGGAACTAGATGTTGCGGAGGGCAAGGAAAACGAACTGAAATTTATTCTGGATAAAGCATATCGGCTCGTATGAGCTTGCGAAGGATCTTTACGGAAGAATGGAGAAAATTGAGTGCTTGAGAGATTTTTAAACTATGTGGAAATAAGGACGAAGATAACGAGTACCTTCGCATTTCTCTTAACCATAGCATTTTTATATTATCTGGAACAGCCGATCAATTGGAGGCTTACCTTACTCTTCTTTGCAGCGATGTTTTTGTTTGACCTGACGACGACGGCAATTAACAATTACATAGACACCAAGACAAATCATCAGACCTTGCAATTCAGAAGGGGCGTTGCCCTAGCGATTATCATCCTATTGCTGGGAGTCAGCACTGTATTCGGTCTTGCGCTGGTCTATTTGACGGATATCGTTGTACTGCTGCTCGGAGGGCTTTGTTTTTTGTGTGGCATCCTTTATACCTTTGGCCCTGTGCCGATTTCAAGGCAGCCTTGGGGTGAAATCCTTTCAGGTATATTTTACGGCTTTTTCATCCCCTTTCTTTTGTTCTATATCAACATGCCGGTGGGTACCTATTTGACCCTGGACTGGAATCTGCAAACCATAAGCCTTGACCTGCAGATCTTTCCGATTTTTACGGTATTGATTCTCTCGGTGATTCCGGTGTGTACCACGGCAAATATTATGCTGGCGAATAACATCTGCGACCTGGAACACGATATTTTGGTAAAACGATATACCCTTCCTTACTATCTGGGTAAAAAAGCATCACTCTATTTATTTGCTGTGATTTATTACGGCACGTATTTGGCAGTAATCCTCATGACCGCTTTGAAAATTTTGCCGCCGGTCTGCCTGATTTCCCTTGTATCCTTGATTCCGGTGCAGAAGAATATCAATACATTTTTCAAAGTTCAGGAAAAAAGCAGCACCTTTGTGACCTCCATTAAAAACTATGTCATTATCATGGGAACGAATGCCGCACTGATTTTTTTAAGCGGTTTGATTGGATAGAGAAGGCCTTATAGGTCTCGGAGACGGGAAGAAAATGAAATATTTTAAAAGAACAGATCTTATCATTATCATATGCATTCTGGTGGTAAGCGTTATTTCCTGGGGAATCTATCAGTATATCTTTGCGGAAGATATGGGAAAGGCTGAAATCTACTACTATTCGGAATTGGTGGAGACAGTGGATTTAAGCGACGGAGAAGAGCGAAGTTTCTCCATTCCGCAGGATAAAAATGTGATTCTAAAGTTGTATCGGGACGGTTCGATTGCTTTTATTGAATCGGATTGCCCGGATAAGGTTTGCATTCATGCAGGAAAACTGAAAACGACAGGTCAGTTTGCAGCATGCCTTCCCAACGGGATTGTGGTGAAAATCGTACCCCAGAGGGAACGCGATGAGGATGATGTTGATTTGATAATTGGGAACTAGTACTTGAGTACTAGAAAGGCACAGTATGGATGGGAAGGCAAATAAAACGATTAAAAATTTAAACAAAACACAGATGCTGGTTCTGACCTCAATGATCTTTGCGGCCGCGCTGGTGCTCGCCATCGTTGAGAACGTGCTTCCGCCTTTGCCCATTGCAGTTCCGGGAGTTAAATTTGGATTGTCCAATATCGCTGTCATGTATGCCTTGTTTTTTCTTGGAAAAAAGGAGGCCTATACCATCGGCATCCTGAAATCCATATTTGTTTTCATTACAAGAGGCGGAATCGCCGGTCTGCTGAGCCTTTCGGGAGGGATTCTATCCATTACGGTGATGATCCTTCTCATTGTAATTTTCAAGGAGAAGGTTAGCTATTTGATGATCAGTATTTTTGGTGCAGTATTTCATAATGTAGGCCAATTTATTGTTATAACTGTGATATACACGGGTATTAATATGTGGGTGTATCTTCCTGTATTGCTGATTTCAGGTCTGGCAGCGGGAATTGTTACCTCAAGCCTTTTAAGGTTTATTATGCCGGCGTTTCAACGTTTGGCTTAATAAAATAAAGGCTGCCGAACAAACCGAGGAATTAGATAAGGCTTGTTCAAGCCGGATGAAATCTGGCCAAAGCAGCCAAAAACAAATTAGCAGGCTGCGTTGCAGCCCCCTATTTAGCGGCGCACTGAGCTTCTCTGAATTTTTCAGTACGCCCTAAAAAAACTATTTGGAGGAAATCATGAAAAAGAAAGTAGCACTATTGTTAGTTCTTGCTATGGTAATGCTTGCATTTGCAGCATGCGGTGGCGGAGCTACGGATGAAGCGGGAGCTGTTAAAACTGGATTGGCAGTCATTACATCCGCGGCAAAATCCGTTGATGCAGGAGAAAAAGATGGGACAGTACAGGCAGACTCTCTGGTTGTTGCCGTGACTGTTGATGATGCAGGAACGATTGTAAAATGCGCAATCGATCAGGCTCAGACAAAAATCGCCTTTTCCAAAGATGGAAAGATCGTAACGCCCCTTGATACTGTTTTCGTAGCGAAAAAGGAAATGGGAGCAGATTACGGAATGGCGAAAGTATCCACGATCGGTAAAGAATGGAACGAGCAGGCAGACGCATTCGCCGCTTATGTTACCGGTAAAACCGTTGAAGAAGTAAAAGGCATTGCTTTAAATGCAGAAGGCGTACCAACTGATGCAGATTTAACTTCTTCCGTAACGGTTCACGTTAGTGATTTTATAGCAGCAATCGAAAAGGCAGTTGGAAACGCGCAGGAGATTGGCGCATCCGCTGATGATACACTGGGCCTTGGCGTTGTAACAAGCATTGCAAAGTCCAAGGATGCAGCTGAAGAAGATGGATTGGCTCAGGCGTATTCCTATTACACAGCAACCACCTTCAATGCTGACGGTGTGATCACAAGCAGCATCATTGATGCTTCCCAAACGAACATCAACTTCTCGATGGAAGGTAAAATCACTTCAGACATCAATGCTGCACTGCAGACAAAGAACGAATTGGGTGATGCTTACGGTATGAAGAAAGCTTCCGCCATCGGAAAAGAATGGAATGAGCAGGCAAATGCGTTTGCTGCGTATGTGGTAGGAAAAACCGTGGCTGAAGTGAAGGGAATCGCACTTGAAGAAGGTACGCCGGCAGGAGATGATTTAAAATCCTCCGTCACCGTGCATGTTACCGACTTCCTAACGATTCTTGACAAGGCATTCAATACCGCAAAATAACTACATAAAGAAAAAACATTCAAAGAGGGATAGATTTGTGCTGTTTCAGGCCAGACTATCCCTCTGTAATGATTATTAAAAAGAAAGAGGCTGCAACCTCTTTACGGGAGAATCATCTTGTTTAAAAAACTAACTGCGATTTTCATGATAATGACATTGATCTTCAGTCTCACGGCCTGTACAAAGCAGGAAAAAAAGCGATATGAGGCAGAATTTCTCCTGCTCTTTGATACGGTGACCCAGATTATCGGGTATACGAACACTGAGGAAGAATTTGCCGGGCAGGTCAACCTGATTTACGATAATCTGGAGGAGTACCATCAATTATTCGATATCTATCACAATTATGATGGAATCAATAATATAAAAACAATTAACGATCAAGCGGGAATCGCTCCGGTTAAGGTGGATCAAAAAATTATCGATTTGCTTCTTTTTTCGAAGGAAGCCTATGAAATGACCGACGGTAAAGTGAATGTCGCATATGGTGCCGTGCTCAGAATCTGGCATGATCATCGTGATGCCGGAATTGATGATCCGGAAAAGGCAACTCTCCCCGATATGGATTTATTGCAGGAGGCTTCCGTGCATACGGATTTTAATCAAGTGGTTATTGACGTAGAAAATCTGACTGTTTATCTGCCCGATCGGGAGATGAGCTTGGACGTAGGAGCGATCGCCAAGGGCTATGCCACGGAGCAGGTCGCTAGAAAAGCAGAGGAAAACGGCATGACGAGTGGTCTGATCAGCGTCGGCGGCAATGTTCGCCCCATTGGAGTCAAGGAGGACGGCAGCGGCACACCATGGAAGGTCGGAATCCAAAACCCGATTGATCAGGACGGTGCTGATATCAGAAAGATCAACTTGACGAACGCCGCCCTTGTTACCAGCGGAATTTATGAAAGATACTATATTGTAGGTGAAAAAAAATACCATCATATCATCGACCCGGAGACACTATTTCCGGCGGAATACTTTCTTTCTATGACGATCCTGTGCGCTGACTCCGGCCTTGCAGACGCGCTTTCCACTTCAGTCTTTAACATGCCGTTTGAGCAGGGACTGGCATTGATTGAACGTATGCCTGACACGGAAGCATTATGGGTATTCTATGATGGCCAGATCAAGACGAGTTCACATTTTGATGATTTTGTTGCAAAATAGAAGTGGCGTCAGCCACTTTTTTTATTTGATTGTCAAAATTACACGTATACTACTGTCTGCCCAGGGTAAAATATCAATTATGAAAAAGAGCTTTATCGAATAATTAACTGACAGAAAGATAAGTTTACGAGGAGGATTTATATGAAAAAAACGTTCATACTTCTGCTAATTGTTTCTTTAATATTTGCATTTGCCGGTTGTGGTGGTAATAATGATACTGACGACGGAAACGGCAACGATACACCAGAAGGTGTAGTAGATGATAAAGATTCAGATGAAATTGATGTGGAAACAACAGCATCCATAGTTGATGAGGAAGCCGATTTTAAGTATGCGATAAGCAGTCAAGGAACATGGATTATTTGTACTTTAAAAGATTTAAGTTTTGATGAAGATTTAGTACTTGAGGGTAATTTTACAAATGGTAAAAAAGATGATGCAGGGAACGATATTGTGCAGAGAAAGATCGCGCTTTATACACAAGACGAGGATCGAACTGTTACGAACAGATTTACTCTAAAAGCACCAAAATTAACGATCAATAGTCCAATGGCCAGTATCCAGCACGGAACCTTTGTTGGCGATTTATATGTTTCACAGGATAAGTTCGAGCTTGTAGATGCTAAAGTTGACGGGAATGTTTACTTTACGACTGACTCCGCAAAATCAACATTTGTGATGGATGAAGTCAGCTCAATTACAGGTGCACAGGAAGTGAAAAAACAATAAGAATAAAGGAACTTGGAAATAGAAATGTAAAGGGCCGAATTCGGTCCTTTTATTTTTTTCTCCATAAATTCTCCATATCTTTCTGGTAGGATCAACGTAACAAGATCGAGAGGGAGAAGTGAGATGGAGAGAAATTATATAACTGTATCATTCAAAATTAGGGGCATGACCTGTATCAGCTGTGAAAACAGGATTGAACGGGTGTTGAAAAATAAAAAAGGCATTGCAAATGCAACCGTAAGCTACAGCAAGGAAACTGCGACGGTTACCTATGATCCGGAACAGATCGCGCAATCGGAGATCAAGGCAATCATCGAGGGGTTAGACTACGAAGCTACCGCAGGAAAAATTTTAGAGCCGAAAAACAAACCGTCCAACAGCATTCAGGCAGTAGGAATTTTTGTGATTCTGATTGCCTTGTATATGATCATCAACCGTTTCGGCGGCTTTCAAATCTTCAATAATTTTCCGCAAGCGCAAGCGGGCATGGGCTATGGCATGCTGTTCGTGATCGGTTTACTAACTTCCACCCATTGTATTGCAATGTGCGGAGGGATTAATTTATCCCAGTGTGTTCCATATCAATCTCCGAAGGATGGGAAAAGTAAAATTTCCGGTTTGACCCCAAGTGTCCTATATAATTCGGGCAGAGTGATATCCTACACCATCATTGGGGGGCTCGTGGGTGCGCTGGGTTCGGTGGTCAGCTTTTCCGGTGCAGGGAAAGGTCTCATTGCGGGGATTGCCGGCGTGTTCATGGTGATCATGGGCTTGAATATGCTGAATCTTTTTCCCGGGCTCAGAAGATTCAATCCGAGAATGCCGAAATTCTTTGCAATGAAGATCAATGAACAGAAGAAAAGCAATCGGCCACTTTACGTCGGTCTACTGAACGGACTGATGCCATGTGGACCGCTTCAGGCAATGCAGCTCTATGCATTATCCACGGGAGATCCGGTCAAAGGCGCGTTGTCGATGCTGCTCTTCAGCTTGGGAACGGTTCCTCTTATGTTCGGGTTAGGCGCACTTAGCTCCGTTTTAACAAAGAGGTTTACTTCGAGGATGATGACGGTAAGCGCAGCGTTGGTGGTGTTTCTAGGCGTATTCATGTTCAGCAACGGAATGGCGCTGGCCGGTTATGCAATGCCTTTCTCTTCCGGTTTAGGCGGGCAGAACACGGCTTCGGCGCAGGGGGCAGCTGCAGAAATCATCGATGGCGTGCAGGTGGTGACGACACAGCTGAGCTCCGGTGGATATGAGCCGATCGTAGTCCAGGCGGGCATTCCGGTTCAATGGAATATTCAGGCGGAGGCCGGCGATATCAATGGATGTAACAATCGGATCATCATTCCGGAATATAATCTGGAAAAACCGCTGAAGACCGGAGACAATATCATCGAATTCACGCCGGATAAATCCGGGATTGTACCTTACAGCTGCTGGATGGGAATGATCAGAAGCCAAATCACCATCGTTGAAAACCTCGATGATCCGTCTCAAATTCCGGAAGCTGATCCTTCGATCAACAATAATCTGCCAAGCTGCTGTGGAGTATAAAGCCGCCAGCAGCTGCTGAGGGGACACAGCGAATGGATCAATAAATTGAATTGATAAAATCAAAAGCAGTTATGAAAAATAACTGCTTCTGATATGATTCAAATATACCCTACGGGGGTATAGTATATAAGAATTTTGTTTGTTTACTTATTCCGGGAAAACAGGGAGGTATTATAAATGTCACAGAAAAAAGAAAACCATAATCAGTGCCAAAACTGTTCGTTTGCCGGCAGTGAAAACGAGGTAACCATCAGGGAGGAGAAGCTGAAGAGCAGCCTGATCACACGGCTAAACCGGGTGGAGGGCCAGATTAGAGGAATCAAAGGGATGGTTGAGCGGGATACCTATTGCAATGATGTGCTGAATCAGATATCAGCGGTACAGGCGGCGCTTGACTCTGTGAGCAAGCTGGTTCTGGAAAATCATATCCGTGGCTGTCTCGTCGAAAAAATTCAGGCAGGAGATGATAAGATTGTGGATGAGCTGCTGGTTACCATTGGCAAGCTGTTATAAGTTAGAATTTGTTTTATAATAAATGGCTAGAAGTGCCTTGAAAGGAAACGTGAGGATCATGAATAAGGATACATTAAAGATAACCGGTATGACCTGTGCCGCTTGTGCGGCAAGGATTGAGAAGGTTTTGGGAAAGATGGAGGGCATCGATGAGATTTCTGTCAATCTGGCTACTGAAAAAGCAGTAATTTCCTACGACCCGGAAAAGACTGCACTGTCGGAAATAAAAGAAAAAATTGAAAAAGTAGGTTATGGGGCAGCTGAAGTTCAGGAAAAAAAGATGGTGGATGAGGATAAGCTTCGCAAAGAAAAAGAAATTCGTACACTTTGGATAAAATTTATTGTTTCTGCTGTTTTCGCAGTTCCATTGCTATACTTTGCAATGGGCTCGATGGTGTGGTGGCTGAGATTTCCGATTCCGTCATTCCTGGATCCGATGCAGTTTCCATTAAATTATTCCATACTGCAGATCGTGTTGACCATTCCAATTGTGATCGCAGGCTACCGTTTTTATACTGTCGGTTACAAAGCGATCTTCAACAGAAGTCCCAATATGGACTCCTTGATTGCAATGGGGACCACGGCAGCCATCGTTTACAGCCTGTATTCCGTGTATGAGATTGCAAATGGGAATTTCCATGCAGTCGAGGGACTCTATTTTGAAACGGCCGGGGTTATTATCACTCTGATCCTTCTGGGGAAGTTCCTGGAGTCGGTAACCAAGGGAAGAACCTCTGAGGCAATCAAAAAACTCATGGGCCTTACACCAAAAACAGCAATCGTGATCCGGGACGGCAAGGAATACGAGGTGCCGATTGAGGAAGTTGAAATCGGACATATCCTACTGGTTAAACCGGGAGAAAAAATGCCTGTGGATGGTGTTGTAGTTGAAGGAAATACCTCCGTAGACGAGTCGATGCTTACCGGAGAAAGTATCCCCGTTGAGAAGAAGGCGGGAGATCAGGTTTATGCGGCAAGCATAAACAAAAACGGAATGATTCACTTTAAAGCAACAAAAGTCGGCGGGGATACGGCTCTGGCGCAAATTATAAAGCTGGTAGAGGAAGCCCAAGGTTCCAAAGCGCCGATCGCACAAATGGCAGATATCGTATCCGGATACTTTGTACCGATCGTATTCGGAATTGCCGTGGCAGCATTCCTGGCCTGGTTCATCAGCGGTGAATCCATGATCTTCTCACTGACGATCTTCATTGCAATCCTGGTGATCGCTTGCCCATGTGCACTGGGCCTTGCGACTCCGACTGCAATCATGGTCGGTACGGGAAAAGGCGCCGAATACGGGATCTTGATTAAGGGTGGAGAAGCGCTGGAGACAACCCATAAAATCAATACCATTGTATTTGATAAAACGGGTACCATAACGGAAGGAAAACCGAAAGTGACGGACATACTAACGGTAGACGGTGTTGAAAGAAATCAACTGCTTCAGCTCGCAGCATCTGCGGAAAAGGGCTCCGAACATCCTTTAGGAGAAGCAATTGTCAATGAAGCAGAAAAAGAAAACCTTGCGTTTTCAAAGGTCGATCAGTTTCATGCAATTCCCGGTCATGGGATCGAAGTTGAAATCCAAGGAATTCCGATCTTGTTGGGAAATAGAAAACTGATGGATGAGAGAAATATATCCTTGACAGAGCTTGAACAAGAGTCAGATCGCTTGGCTGAAGAAGGGAAAACACCGATGTATATTGCCATGAACCAAAAGATTGCAGGTATCATCGCTGTTGCAGACGTTGTAAAAGCC
>Ga0366800_1135_pt1 | contig 9347 bp, 7 predicted proteins | sample BONcelN113001E14_FD_207034 | JGI IMG/M metagenome (GOLD analysis project Ga0366800, IMG submission 207034) | Enriched cells from coal bed in the Powder River Basin, Montana, United States - BONCAT cells N11 rep3 HSBNCT.N11.300.1.E14 ...
TCTTCAGATGAGCTTTATCAAAATTATTACGAATTTCTATATTAGTGCCATAAAAAGCTAAAATTACTGAATCATATGCTTTTTTTAAAATGTTACCGGTTTTCCCCTCATAATATCCCTTAACCAATGCTTCATCAATAAGAAAACTATAGGAAATTTCTTTTATAGCAAAGCGGTAGTTTTTCTCACCGTCCTTGAGAGAAAAGGAACTATCGCCATATTTTTTATTTGTGATTTTCGTTAAAAGAGCTTTTGCCTCCTGCATATTCAGACCGGAGACATCGATACCTTCAACTTTCACACCCTTCCGGAATTCATCATTATTAACGTTTAAATTAAACACAATAAACCCGGCCATTGCAGCAACTATTAGTATAAATACCAATACCTTCAATTTACCTGAAAGCTTAACAAAGCCAAACACCATAAATATCCTCATTATCCACTGGAATTATTGCCATTTTCTTTCATATATATTATTGGTGTTTAGCTCTGTTATATTACATCTGATACTTAAATATTTACAAATTCCAACAATATGGATTCACAAAGATAATTTATTAATAAAGCTGGATAATTTCTGTATTCTCAACTGCTTTATCAATGAGGTCTGCCAGCTGCATGCTGTTTTCATGTTTTTCTATTTCCTCAAGCCTGGGTCCGAGAACGACAAAAAATGGATATAAGGAAGCTCCGGTAATATTTAAAAATGAGTTGGTACAAGGCACCGGCGGCGGCATATGTCAGGTAACCACCACCTTATATAACACGGTTTTGAAAGCAAAGCTTCAGGTATTGGAAAGATCGCCCCATTCCATGCCCCTTGCTTATGTTCAGCCGGGACAGGATGCAACGATAGCGGAAGGTTCCATAGATTTCAAGTTCAGGAATGACAGGGATTACCCGGTTTGTATATCGGCTTATGTTAAAGGAAATACCATAAGAATCCAAATGCTTGGCAAAAGCCAAGCAGAGAATAAGACAGTAAAACTGCGTTCGGTCGTATTGGAAACCATCCCGCCGGAGGATGATGAAATTGAAATAGATGACAGCTTGCCAGACGGAGAGAAGGTAGTTGTTAAAAAAGCAAGAAACGGTGTAAGGGCAGTATTGTACAGAGAAACATTTTCAGAAAACAATGTCCTTTTGGATAGAGAGATAATTTCCAAAGACTATTATAAACCGGTCAGGGGACTTGTAAAAATAAACAGCAATTACATGGTATTTTTAACTGTAGAGGGGTATTTGAATGAATGAAAATCTATATCTCAAAAAAATCATGTGTCCGGTATGCGGTAAAAACTTCGAGATAACAAAGGTTAAATCCAAGGCTTGCAAGGTTGCATCCAGAGATACTGATTTCTGTGTATATTATGAAGACCTGAATCCTCTATTTTATGACATCTGGATTTGTGAACACTGCGGGTACGCCGCACAGTCAGATAAATTCGAGGATATAAATTCAAAAGACGCTAAATTATTGAAAGAAAAGCTTGCGCCCAGATGGGCCGGACGAAGCTTTGCCGGTGACCGGAGCATTGAAATGGCAATCGAAGCCTTCAAGCTGGCACTTCTTAATCTTCAGGTAAGAAAAGGCAAAGCCAGTGAATTTGCAAAAATCTGCATAAGGCTCGCCTGGCTCTACAGAATTAAAGAAGATCAAAAAGAGCTTGAGTTCATAAAGCATGCTTTGAAATATTACTCCGAAACCTATGAAAACGAGCGTTTCCCGGTAGACAAGCTCGATGAGTGCACCTGCCTGTATATGATAGGTGAATTGCACCGCAGAGCTGGAAATTATGAAGATGCTGTAAAATGGCTAAGCAGGTTGATAAGCTCACCTGAAGCCCGAAAGAATCCGGTATTGATAGAAGCGGCAAGAGATCAGTATCAGTTGGTTAAGGGGAAATTATGAAGCTGTAGGAGATGTGGAGGTTCAATGGAAATCGGAAAAGTACCTAATAACATATTGAAGGATATAATATTGGGAAAGCTTGTAAATAATCGCAGTGAAATCCTTGTGAGGCCCGGAATCGGTGAAGATTGCTGTGTAGTAGATTTTGGAGAATATTCCTGCGTCATGTCAAGTGATCCAATAACCGGCACAGCCAATGATGTGGGCAGACTGGCTGTTCATGTAACCTGCAACGATATAGCAGCCTGTGGTGTAGAGCCTTTGGGATTAATAGTGACAATACTGGCACCCCCAGGCACTATGGAATATGAGCTTGAAACAATTATGGATCAGCTAATTAAAGCATCTTCTTCCATCAACGTGGATATAATGGGGGGACATACGGAAATAACGTCAGCTGTTACACGTTTTGTCATCATATGCACTGCAGTGGGAAAAGTATTGAAGGATAAGGCAGTTACAACGGGCGGTGCGAAGACCGGCGACTGTCTTGTGCTTACAAAGAGTGCAGGCATTGAAGGTACTGCCATTATTGCATTTGAAAAGGAAAAAGAGCTCTTAATACAGTTCGGAGCTGAGCTTGTAAAAGAGGCAAAAAACTTCATGGAATCCATTAGTGTAGTCAGAGAAGGTATAATAGCGGCAGAATTTGGAGTCTCTGCAATGCACGATGTAACCGAAGGCGGCGTACTGGGAGCTGTATGGGAAATGTGTGAAGCTTCCGGAACAGGCGCTGAGATTTATAGCAGCAGCATTCCCATTAGTGTTTCAACAGAGCGTATTTGTGAATATTATGGAATAGATCCCCTGAGGTTGATTTCCAGCGGCAGTATGCTCATTGCAGCAGAAGATGGCGAAGGGCTTGTAAGAAAGCTGAAGGAAGAGAATATAAATGCTTCGATTATAGGAAAGCTTGTTCAAAGTGGCAGAAAGATATACTATAACGGCAAAGAACCTGTAAATATACTGCAGCCGGAATCAGACGAATTATACAAGGTCTGTGGCAGATAAATATTGACAAAAATCATGAATTATGATGTTGACATATAATATAAGAATTATTATAATTTCTATAAGTACTTAAGTAAAAGCAAAACATAAGTACGAAGTCAAAAATTTAATATTTGCGGATGAATGTTATGGGAGAGCGACCATTTCAGAGCTCAGAAACCAGATATCAGAGACCGGAATTATGTTTTAAAATCCGACTTCCGACCTCCGGCTTCAGACTTCTGAAAGGTACACCGAAGGAGCTATACTCTCAGGTAAAGGAACTATGACATGACGCACCTCTGGAGAGACCGTCAAGGCGCCGAAGGGGCAAGTCCGGGAATTACCGGATAATCTCTCAGGCAAAAGGACAGAGTGGCACGAAGTACAGGCAAATCATGCTTTTCTTTGTGATTTCAGAGGTCAAATCGTTGGATTTGGCTTTTTTATTTTAAATTTTTAATTCAGAATCGGAGGTTTTTACAATGTATTCAATCAAAACAATCAGCAAATTTGATCCGGATGTAGCTAAGGCAATTGAACTGGAGGCAGACAGGCAAAGGAATAAAATCGAGCTTATAGCGTCGGAAAATTTTGTAAGCGATGCTGTCATGGAAGCTCTCGGGACTCCCTTAACGAACAAATATGCTGAAGGATATCCCGGTAAGAGGTATTATGGCGGCTGTGAGTACGTAGATATTGTGGAACAAATCGCCATAGACAGGGCGAAGCTCATATTCGGTGCCGACCATGCCAATGTTCAGCCTCATTCCGGCGCGCAGGCCAATATGGCAGTTTTTTTTGCAGTATTAAATCCCGGTGATGCAGTACTGGGAATGGATCTTGCCCATGGAGGGCACTTGAGTCATGGTATGGCAAAAAACATGTCAGGCAAATACTTTAAGGTAAATTCATATGGTGTAAGGGAAGACAACTGCAAAATAGACTATGATGAAGTACTGAAAAAAGCAAGAGCTTCAAAACCCAAACTAATAATTGCAGGCGCCAGCGCTTATTCAAGAACTCTTGACTTCAAGGCTTTCAGGGAAATAGCAGATGATGTGGGAGCTTATTTAATGGTTGATATAGCTCACATAGCCGGTCTTGTTGCTGCCGGAATTCACCCGAATCCGGTACCCCATGCACATTTTGTCACATCCACTACCCACAAGACACTCAGAGGTCCAAGAGGCGGTATGATACTGTGTAAAGACGAATTTGCCAAACAGATTGATTCCGCAGTATTCCCCGGAATACAGGGCGGCCCGCTTATGCATGTCATAGCAGCAAAGGCGGTGAACTTCAAGGAGATTCTTACTGATGAATTCAAGGAATACCAGAAGCAAATAGTAAAAAATGCTTCAGCACTTGCAAAAGCCCTTATGGATAAAGGCTTCAAGCTTGTATCCGACGGTACAGACAACCATCTGATGCTTCTGGATTTGAGCAATATGGGTGTAACCGGCAAACAAGCTCAGCATATGCTTGATGAAGTGTTTATTACTGTAAATAAAAACGGAATACCCTTCGACAAACAAAGTCCCTTTATAACAAGCGGTATAAGAGTAGGAACCCCGGCTGTTACATCAAGAGGAATGGTTGAGGAGGATATGCTGGAAATTGCAGAAATGATAAAGCTGACAATTACAGATTTTGATAATACTAAGGAAATAGTAAAATCAAAGGTTAAGCTTTTGTGTGATAAATATCCTTTGTACAGATAATTCCTGAGTATGTTATAATTATTTGAGTTTATAACGTATTATACGGAAGGAATTTTTATGCCGGACAGAAAGGAACCGCTGGCTTACAGGATGAGCCCCAGGACAATTGAAGAATTTACCGGACAGGAGCATATAACCGGTAAGGGTAGAATGCTTTACAGAATGATCAAGGCAGACAGGATGACTTCGATCATTCTTTATGGTCCGCCGGGTACAGGCAAAACTTCACTGGCAAGAATAATTGCATCCACGACAAAGTCCAGCTTTGAAAGGTTAAACGCCGTTACGGCCGGTGTTGCCGATATAAAAAGAATAATTTCCGATACTCAGAACCCTATGTTGAATTCAAAGGGTAAAACAGTATTGTTTATTGATGAAATACACCGTTTTAATAAAGCCCAGCAGGATGCATTGCTGCCTTTTGTTGAGAACGGCACCATAGTAATGATTGGGGCGACTACTGAAAATCCTTTCTTTGAAGTGAACAAAGCCTTGATATCCCGGTCTTCGGTATTTATGCTGAAGCCTTTAACCGAAGATAATATTTCGCAGATTGTTAAAGCTGCAGTTGCAGATAAGGAAAGAGGCCTCGGAGAGTATAACCTGACACTTGATGAGGATGCACTCAAATATCTAGCTGCCGTTTCAAACGGAGATGCCAGGATTGCCCTGAATGCTCTTGAACTAGCTGCAATAACTTCGGAGCTCGGTCCGGAAGGCATTATTCATATTGATCTGCAAACAGTAGAAGAGTGTGTGCAAAAGAAATCCTTGACTTTTGATAAATCCGGAGAAGCTCATTACGACAATATAAGCGCCTTTATCAAATCCATGAGGGGCAGTGATCCCGATGCGGCTGTTTTTTATCTTGCTCGTGCTATCTATGCGGGTGAAGAGCCTGAATTTCTTGCCCGCAGGATAATGATCTGTGCATCCGAGGATGTTGGAATGGCTAATCCGGCAGCACTTCAGGTTGCTGTGGCAGCTACCCAGGCGGTAATGATGGTGGGAATGCCGGAGGCAAAGCTATTGCTGGCCCATGCAGCAGTAATGGTGGCAACCAGTCCCAAATCCAATTCCTGCTATGCTGCAATTAATAAGGCCCTTCATGATATTGAAACAAAACGGACCGGTGAAGTACCGATGCATCTAAGAAATGCAGCAGCAAAAGGAATGGATGAACTGGGGTACGGCAAAGGATACAAATATGCCCATGACTACCCTGGAAATATAGTAAAGCAGGATTTTCTGCCCGGGGAAATGCTGGGAACTGTGTACTATGATCCCAGCGGCAACGGTTATGAAGCAAAAATAAAGGAATGGCTTAAAAAGTATCGGGAGGATGACTTATGAAAAGAAGGATAATAGCCTGGATTGTACTGGCGGGATTTGTTCTGTTGCTGTTGAATCTTATCGTTTTCAGATTTCAATGGCAGTTGAGTCTGACAGCCTACGTAATAATAGTTTTCGTTTATATGTTAACCAACGGCAGAAGACAGGAACAGCTGAAAAGTCTGGATAATAGGAAAATAAAATTCAAATACGGCTTTGGTACAGAATTCAAGGAATTCGAAATTGATAAATTGAATATAATGTCCGAATTGAGGCAAAATGACGTTAAAATCGGACTAACAGGAGCAGATGAGGTCAAGCGTGCTTTAAAGGAACCAATTGGCACAGAGAGGCTTTCAGAGCTTGTAAGGCCTGGTGAGAAAACTGTAATTATAACAAGCGACGTCACAAGACCAATGCCAAGCAAGACTGTACTGCCGTCAGTAGTGGATGAACTCCTTAAGGCAGGATTACCATATGAGGATATTACAATTGTATTTGCTTTGGGCAACCATAGGAAACAGACAGAAGATGAGAAAAAGTATCTGGTTGGAGAAGATATCTATAACAAAATCAAATGTATTGACAGTGACGTATCCAAATGTAAAAAGCTTGGTATTACAGAAAGGGGAACACCTGTAGAGATTTTTGACGTAGTAGCTGATGCGGATAAAAGGATATGCCTTGGCAATATTGAGTACCATTATTTTGCAGGCTACAGTGGCGGTGCCAAAGCCATTATGCCCGGAGTATCAACAAAAGCTGCTATTCAGGCGAATCACAGCAGAATGGTCATGAATGAGGCAAGAGCCGGAGCAATAGATGATAACCCTGTAAGGCTTGATATTGAAGATGTAGTGAAATTTGTTCCAATAGATTTTATTGTAAATGTGGTTCTGGATGAGAAAAAAAATATCATAAAAGCTGTAGCCGGGCATCATGTTGAAGCTCACAGGGAAGGCTGCAAATTTCTTGACAGTCTTTACAAGGCGGTTATTCCCGAGAAAGCTGATATAGTAATAACTACCCCGGGCGGCTATCCCAAGGATATAAACCTGTACCAGGCCCAAAAGGCCCTGGATAATGCAAAGCATGCAGTAAAAGAGGGCGGAATAGTTATTCTGCTTGCAGCATGTACGGAAGGCTACGGAGAGGAAGTGTTTGAACGCTGGGTGAACAGTTCGAAATCTCCTGATGATCTGATCAACGGAATAAAGAGCAATTTTGAGCTGGGCGGGCATAAGGCAGCAGCAATTGCTCTAGTTGAAAAGAAAGCTAAGGTGTTTATGGTAACAGATATGAGCGATGATCTGGTAAGAAAGCTGTATATGACGCCTTTCAAGGAAATGCAGGATGCGCTTGACGAAGCATTTAGAGAGCTTGGAAGTGAAGCTTCGGTTCTTCTTATGCCATATGGCGGCTCTACGCTGCCTGTATTGGAGTAGAAAGGTGCGATTAATTGTTATGTAACAATTCAGAATCGCACCCGGAGTAGAAAAAGTACTTGACAACCTTATTGCATAGTGCTATTCTATGCTAGGATAACCTAGTAATTTACTTGGAATTAAGGAGAAAGCTTATGAAATTATCCACCAAGGGGAGATACGGCTTGAAGGCCATGCTGGATCTTGCCATACACAATTCTGAAGGACAGGTGGTATTGAAAAACATAGCAGAAAGACAGGGTATCTCTGAAAATTATCTCGAACAGCTTTTTGCAGCACTAAAAAAAGCAAAGCTTGTAAAAAGCCTTCGCGGCTCTCAGGGCGGCTATACGCTTGGAACCAGTGCCGATAAGATATCGGTAGGGGATATTCTAAGAGCTCTTGAGGGATCGCTGGCACCTGTGGAATGTGTAGCCGAGAATCGTTCTGAGCACTGCAGCAAATATGACTGCTGTGTAACAAAGGGCGTCTGGGAGAAAATACGCGACAGTATTAACACAGTTATCGATTCCACTACCCTTGAAAGCCTTGTGGAAGAATACTGCAAAGGCCGGAATGAAGATGAATACACTTATTTTATATAAAGAGAAGGGACACACCAAAAAAGCAGAGATCAGAAAAATGAAATCAAATCTGTTCTCTAGTCTCTGACATCTGTTTTCTGTGGTTATGGCATGTCCCTTTTTCAAAAGGTTATGTTTATGTTTAAAAAAGACTTAAAAGGGAAAATAATAAAAAAGCACCATACATCTGCAGTATTAACTGCATTAAGAGGAGAATGGACATGTTTCTGCAGTTTATATGTCCCTTTATAAAAAGGAGTTGCTTGATATGAAAGACAGATTTATTTATTTGGACCATGCGGCTACTACACATGTAAAACCTGAAGTTCTTGAAGCAATGCTTCCATATTTCAGCCAAAAATACGGTAACCCTTCATCCATATATACACTGGGTAGAGAAAGTAAAAGGGCTATTGAAGAGGCAAGGGACAGGACAGCATCAGCACTTGGTGCCCAGTCCAGAGAAATATTCTTTACCGGCTCGGGTACCGAGGCTGATAATTGGGCTATTAAAGGTGTTGCCTACGCCAACCGCCAGAAAGGTAATCATATAATAACTACTGCTATTGAACATCATGCCATTTTGCATACATGCCAGTATTTAGAAAGCGATGGCTTTGAAGTAACATATCTGCCGGTAGACGAAAACGGACTTGTTACCCCTGAGGCTGTCAGAGCTGCAATAAAGCCGTCTACCATTCTTATTACAATAATGTTTGCAAACAATGAGATCGGTACCATTCAGCCAATTTCAGAAATAGGCAGAGCGGCAAGGGAAAAAGGTATTTATTTTCACACTGATGCTGTTCAGGCAGTAGGAAATCTAAAGATTAATGTTGAAGAAATGAACATTGATTTGCTTTCACTGTCGGCACATAAGTTCTATGGTCCCAAGGGTATAGGCGCCTTATATATAAGAAAGGGAACAAAGATCACTTCCTTCCTTCATGGCGGCGCTCAGGAGAGAGGCCGGCGTGCAAGTACCGAAAACGTTGCTGCTGTAGTTGGTCTTGGAAAAGCTATAGAGCTGGCTTCCAAAAACGTAGATGAGTATAATAAAAAGCTATTGTCACTTCGTGACCACGCAATAGAAGAAATTCATAAAAATATACCCTTTGTACGTTTAAATGGGGACAGATACAGCAGACTTCCGGGTAATGTTAATTTCTCTTTCGAATTCATTGAAGGCGAATCTCTGCTGCTGATGCTGGATATGAAAGGTATTGCCGCTTCAAGCGGATCTGCGTGTACTTCGGGCTCACTGGATCCCTCACATGTTTTGCTGGCAATCGGACTGCCGCATGAAATCGCACATGGTTCCCTAAGACTGACCTTCGGTGAAGAGAATACGAGAGAAGAGCTTGATTACCTTTTAGAA